>Ga0065711_1004780_pt1 | contig 29300 bp, 18 predicted proteins | sample Hoacrofraction12_FD_59098 | JGI IMG/M metagenome (GOLD analysis project Ga0065711, IMG submission 59098) | Hoatzin crop microbial communities from Cojedes, Venezuela - Epithelial fraction 12 v2 (version 2) | ecosystem: Host-associated > Birds > Digestive system > Esophagus > Crop | place... | reverse complement strand
GGGGGGGGGTGTTGTTTTTTTTTTTTTTAGTTCGAAGGAGGAATATGTGCATCTGTGCACACACGTGTGTGTATTTGCTAACAGTTGGGAAGGGGCTGTAGAGGGTACCCTGACAAACGCAGGCCAAGGAGTCTGTCTCCTGTCCTTGGATAAACAGATCCTGCTGGGAAAGCACATGACTCTGCAGAGGAAAACACTGCCTTGCTAACCCACTGCAGTTCTGTGAAGGTGTTTGTAAGCCTGTAGAGAAGAGTGTTTTGGAAGACATCATGTACTTGTGTCTATTGGGGAGGAGGAGGTTGTTGGTGGCAGGGGTGTTTCCCGAATTAAAGCTGTGGCCTGGGGCCGCAGCAAAGGCTAGCAAATAAACTGACTCAGTTTTAAACGTAACCCTGGAGTGGAAGTTCGTGTGTTTGCCTGCCAGCTTCTTCAGTGGCGGTAAAATGCTTCAACGTATTTTATTTTAACAGCAGGAAAGAAAAGTGTGAATTCAAACCCCTGAGGCCAGGAAGGAAGATCCCTAAATATACGCCACCTCCTCTTCCAACTAATAAGAAATGGTTTGGGACACCGATTGAAGAGATGAGAAGAATGCCTATGTGTGGGGTCCGTCTTCCTCATCTGCGACCCTCAGCCAATCACACAGTAACCATCAGAGTACGAGAATTCAGTGTATTACCTGAAATCAAATTTCTTACTGAATTGTTCAATAATATGAAGTGCCAAATGTTAGTCTTATAGTATTAGCAGGTTGTGGCAATCTCTCTTTGTTGTTCCTTGTGAGCAGACTGGGGCAACTGATTTTCCTGAAAATTGACTTGTCTGATGCACAGAATTAGTATATTAAAATCCAAAACAAGTGTGATTATGGTTTTGCTGCCCCTGGCTTGTTAGGGACAAGTCTTTTTCTTTTGCATAGGTGCATGTGTACTTCCTTGTGTGAGCTGTAAACTGGGGGAATTTAAATATGTCTGCAAGTAAAATTTGTACTTCAACATTTTCATGTTATATTTTTATTTTAATATGATTCTGGTTTGGGCTCAAGATATTCAAGACATGAAAAAGACCAAGAATGAAGAGTAGTTTCTAGCAATTTTACCACTGCATTTTACATCAAATCTGATAGATTTGCCTTTCATCCTTTGGAGTAGTATGCAGTCAAATTACTGTTGAAGTAAAACATGTGACCGGAAACCTGTAGGGTCATGGATAAATGCCAAACAAAAGAAAAGCACATTATGGTTAAATGCATGTTCTGAGAGAATTAGTGCTGCCAGAAGGCCATATAGCAGATTAAGTCTTTAAGAACATCGTGTTATCTGTTTTTACATTTCTGATATTCTATGGAGTAAACTTGAAATACTGCTGTAGCTAGAATGATTTCTTATCCTCTTCAGTGTTGGGTTAAAAAACGTGTTTTTTCTGCACGTGACTACGGTTACATTTGAAACTACGTCTTGCAAATATTGGGTGAAACTAGGTAGATACTTGAATTCATAAATGAGAAAGTTTTTAGCTGATAATTGGACATAAAATAATTGCATATATTATCTTTATTTCAGTGTGTTCCAATAGGTCAAATGTTAAGGTGGTGTTCTTTTCGCCAAGTATAACATAAGAGTAACAGATGGATTTTTTCAGTGAATATCCATCCTGTGGTCATTTGGTAGCTTTCCCCTTTCCAAAAAGCGTGGCTGTAGATGAGAGCTTTTTTTAACTATGTTTTAGCTTACTTTTTATTTCTTCCATTTAAAAACTTGAAAGTAGAGTCTGAGCTTTTTTTCCCCCTCCTTCTGTGTTGCAGGTAGATCTTCTGAGGGAAGGAGAGGTGCCTAAACCTTTTCCAACTCACTACAAAGATTTGTGGGACAACAAACATGTTAAAATGCCCTGCTCAGAGCAAAATTTATACCCTGTAGAGGATGAGGTAAGATAGTGCAACAAGTTTGTTTACATGTAGATGAGTCTTCAGTTTATCACATTTCCTTAGTTGGCAAACTGTCTGCATGGAATTGGAAAATCAAGTAGATGAACATTCCTGGTCTGAAAACCTGGATTATGGGTGGTGATGCTTCAGGCAGAGCAGAAGATATTTTTTTTTCTAGTAATTATTTTACCTTGCCATTGATTTGATGGTGTATATATTTCTGTATATATATTATATATTTATATATTTATGTGTTATGGGGTTTTTTTGTGAAGCAATTTTGGATGCCAGCATGTGTGAATGAATTTATAACCACATTTTAGTTACGATATTCTGTCAGGTATTGCTGATAGTGAGGTGTATCTGACTGCTGTTTTGCTAAAACAGCGATGGAGAGATTAGAGTTGGCCCTGCATGGTTTGTTGATCTGGTATTTCTTTTCACTGCTTGAGACTTACTTAAACATACCCACTGAAATACTTCAGACTGTTGTGAATAAAATCAGCAAGCAAGTCTTGTGGTGAAGACTGTAGAGTGATTATTCATACTTGAATCTGGAACAGAGAATTTTTGTAGCCTCTAGGAAATACTGTGTCTTTTCATTTATCAATTTTACAGACACAGTGTAAAATGATTTTAATTTATGTTTCAGAGATAGTGTTGATAAGATCTTTGTTGCCAGTTGAGCAAGAGGAGTTGTCTCTGTCCTTGTGGTAGTCTCATAAGAAATGTCATTATTGCTTGCAATGGGCAAGAAGACTTTTTGTTGAGGAAGAATATCACAGGATGTCTTAACTTTGGGTTGGTGCAAGGGTCAGCCACGGCAATATACTGTGTATACTCTGTGCCCTGAATGGTCTTAATATTACATTTTCATGCAGTTAATTCTGTTTATGCTTTTGAGTTGCGGATTTCATAAATGGTACTCATGTTTTGTCTGCAAAATCCACTTTCCTCACGAGGAATGTACTGAAAATTGTCCTCCTTGAGGTGGCATGAGGAAGAGCGCTGCATGTGTGAAAAAGCTTTGTGCATTTTGTGAATGCTTCAATTAAAGAGGAAGACTCAATTAAAATGCAGTGGACTGGAAGTTGCAGAAGTACTTTCGAGATACTCAAAATGCTTTTTATTTTTAAAGAAAGAACTTCACAGATAAAGGAAACTTCAAAAAACATGTGGCAAGCAGATAATTATTAGTAAATTGTCTTTCTGTTCTGAATAACTTAATCTGACTTTGTTTTTGCCTTTTGTTTTAAAGAATGGAGATAGAACTGCTGGAAGCCGATGGGAACTAATCCAAACTGCCTTACTTAACAAATTTACTTGCTCGCATGATTTGAAGGTAAGCTTGTCAAATTGAAATGAAGTCTATATACATGTGAGTACGTTTCAGGCTCTCATGTACTGTTAGTGATTTTGATTCGGTCCTATTTGCTTAATCACTTAGATTTTTTTAAAATTTATTTTCTGTGCTGTTCAGGGGATCACCTAATGGATGAAGGGTCATAACTAATGAATCCTAAGTGTAACGACTGAATTTGTTAGGTGTTATTAAAATGAATGGTCTTTTATAAGTCTACGCAATACTCTGTTTGTCCAGCAGTATCTAGTAATTTGTGGTAAACGTAGCATGTAGGCTTTTTTAGTAACCACATGGTAGGGCAATGCACAGGTGAGAGAGTTTGAAACAGTAACTGTCCGCGCCAGTATACTGCACTAAACTTACAGATTTTTGTCAGCAGCTTGATTTGTTGTAAGTTTTGGAGACTAATGCTCTATTGATAACTTATAGATGTCGTTGGCTGTTAGTGAATTGTGACTTGAAGCAGCTTAGAATTGCTATTACATTTTTGTGGAGAATAATGTAATTTAGATTATACCTGAAAGGCAGGGAAGGAGGAAGATACAAAAGCTGCAGATAAACGTTAAACGAATAAATAGTGTTCCCCCGGCAATGAATGAAACTTCCCTTGATAGCACTATTTTATCTGTTTTTTTTCCCTGAGAATTTCTTAAAGGTGGCTGTTGTTGTAAAGGGCTTTTTTTTTTTTGTGGTTCTGATTCTTTAAGTTCCTTAACTGGTAAAACTTCTGCTATATTGCTGGGGGACACTTTTTTGTATTTTTTTTTTTTAAAGAGAGCAAGTGCAGACTGGGGAATGTTCATGTTGTGTGTTACAGACAGATCCAAGCATGCCTTGTCTTGGTTTGTCCTAGGAGGAAAATCCCATAGACCAATGCTTATTCAGTGCTAAACATAAAATACAGGATTCAGTATCATGGAGTTGCACCGTACTAATACAGTTTTATGGATTTTGGGGGGCTCTGTGACAGCTTTTAGCCACTAGATGGTACTGTTCCTTCAAAAAGGAAATGTCATAAAATCATTTTTCTTCTGTTAATAAGTATCTGTAAGCTTTATTTTGTTGTGCTCTTTCCTAGGAGGCTATACTGAGGTACAATGTTGCTTATTCCAAGAAATGGGACTTCACAGCTCTTACTGACTTCTGTGAGAAGGTAAACCAAGTTGATTTAAAATAGGAAGAAAAGTAAAATATAAGTGACTACTTTGTCTGTATGTCTCAAAGCTTTGGGCTTTATTTCCCTTTTCAAGAGTAAAGGTTTTGTAGCAGTCATCTGTGTGGACAATTATTTCCCTGGTAACTTAAGTTGAAACTATAATTATTCTTTATAAACTCGATTAATTTTAAATCAGGTAATTTGAGTGCTTCAGTAGCACCTAGGTTACTGAAAGTAAGGTGAGAAATGCCTTTTCTCTGTTTTATGAAAAACAGATTTATTAAGAACTTGTATTAATACATTTCCACTGTAATGGTTTCTAGTTTTAAAAAGTGTTGCTTTTTTTAAAAAAAAAGCTATATGCTGATATGATGAAGTTAAACTGTAGAACCTTTGAAAGATTGGGGAGGCTTTTATGACTTCATGTTACCTTCCTTCTTGGAAGAGGATGGAAAAGAAAAATGAATAGTATGTGACAAATGCAAGTTGACTATTACTAATGCAGATCCTGACTGACAATCAGAAACTATGCTAATCAAAGCAGCATGGGAGATAAAGTGAGATGCAATAGAAATTGTTGTATTTTTCTTCCACCAGCTCAGCAGCGCATTTAAAACACGTGTGCTTGTTGTCTTGGGAGGGACTTGCCAAGCTGTATTAAGGTTCAGTGGAAGCAAAATTTCATTTCAAGTTAATTGTGTTAGTTACGTACGTTTAAAATAGATGTCTGTTTAATTCATGTGATCAGAGGAGCTGTTCTTTCTATTGGCTATTTCCATTGCGTGCAGAACTACTGTTTTACAGAATGAGTTTTGATTTGCATGCAACACAGTATCCTTATTACTGACAGAAGGTACATCTAAAAATACCGGTGTATCATATTTGCTATCCGTGAGAGCTACTGTGTTTGCCCATCCTGCCAATTTAGTGCTCTCTCCTCTCATCTGTGGGGTCTCTCTGTTTTTCAGGCTGTCATTTGGCCTGTTGGCTCCTCTTGACTCTTGTACTAATTGAAATTAACTTGACCTGTTCAACTATTCACTCTTGTGTTATTAAAGAATACATATTTAAATTATTAGAATGTTTTGGAGTACAAGCACTATTTATTTAAAAAACTGACTCAGGAAATGTACCAGATCTGTATTGTATTGAAACAAACGCAATTGAGTTTGTCCTGATACGTTCATACCGTGCATCTGGGAGTCTGGAAACTATGGGTGGTTAGATGCAGAGATCGTCGGCCAGGGAGGGTTAGTAGTATCAGCTGTCTGTGGAGAAGAGAGGAACAATATGGAAATAAACTGTGTATTGGGCATCAATCTTTCACTGAGGGTGAAAAGGCAATTTTTATCACCTGGGAATGATGATTTATTTGTGAGGTTCCCAGAGGAGAGCTGTTTAAAAACACAGATTTTAGACCAAGGTGAAGAATGTGCAGCCGTATGTTAGATAGGGAACAGCGAAGCGCTGTAAGACAGCGGCTCCTTGTAGACCGCAGGAGCAAAATCTTACCCTGGCTTTGTTTATTGAATGCTTTGAGTTTAATGAACGTGTGGAGGGGATACGTCTTGTTAAATCTCTTCTGTTACTAAGAGGCCTGTGAGCTGTTCCAAGTTTTGTAAATTAACAGGGCATCTGCTTTCCAAGACAGTTCACAGACTGCTTAAGCGAGCAGCTATTGAGTGAAAAGTTGAGATCCTCTGTGGAAATGACCTAAATATATTGGCTGTGGTGAAGTGTGGCTTTTGAAGTTACTGTATTTGGGAGTTAGTAATTAAAGGCTTACCGTTGGCTTGTGTATTTTCTTCTTTGTCTTACGGTTTTGAGGGAACAGGGGAACTGTTTCGGGTCACATTTGCTCAGCCAAAGTTGAGAGGGTTGGCTGAAAGGAAAGCTGGCTTGAGTAATCAGCCCAGAGGGAGGGGCAGGAGCTCAACACAGGGAGAAATGGTCGCAAATATATATTAAAAGAAAAAAAACTAAAACAGTCTATAATCCTCAAATATCTATTTATATTCTTGGGCCTATTGACTTCCAATGCTTTCTTAACCAAGAATTCTAGGGTCTGATTTAGAAGGGAGCTGGGTCCACAAATCTGATGGTGTCTGTTTTAATAATTCGAGGCCGCTGTATTCAGATATTACTCCACTAGGTCTGTGCTTGGTAAATTATAAAGTATCATTTGTTATTTGATCTTCTCATTCTAGACACAGCTCACCTTATCTATTAATCTGTTAAATGCTTTCCTATCAGTCTTACATTGTGTTTCTTATTTTAGGTAGTTTTCTTTCCAAGTTACACAGTCAAAATATGCATTATTTTTAAATCCTATGTGTAAAATTCCAATAAATTTTTTTACAATAATGATAATTACTAGTTTCTTGGACTTAATTTTATTTTCCTTTAAGATTAAAATACTTTCAGCTTGCTTAACTAATAGGAAATAAATGCGATATGTGTAAGCCAGGATTTTTTTCCAAGACAACTAACTTACCTTGACACGTAGAGGCTGACCAGTTCTACAGTGTGTTCAAAGTGTTGTCAGAAGAGGGAGCCCTCAAGCTATTTTCAAAAGATTCTTTTGGATGCCAGTTAATGTGTGGAAGTAAAATTCCTGTTTGTACAGTGAAGTAAACTTGGAATCTTAGTGGCTTGTTGGCTTCAGACATCTGACAGTTTTGTTGTACTCTACAGAATTTCCACACTGTTGTATTGATTTGTTTTGCCATCTGTTTGTTAATATTGGCAAACAGGCTTAGGACTTAATCGAATCATTAGTTGGTGGATGAAAATTATTAGCGCTAATATTTTTCTTCTTAATTGCAAAATTCTTGTCACTTGGAAGTCATTGTTGCATCTGTTTCTTCAGAACTTACCTAGAAGCCAGACAGGAAAGGGTACACAACAAACAAAAAAGGAAATGTGAGGAAACAGCTGTAGATGGAGCTGTCTCGGGACCCACAATGTGTTGTGGAGGAGTTTTATTTATGTGAATGATGATAGGCTGGGAATTTATTACATGTTTTCGATCAACAGTGCTACTTACTGTAGTAGTTTTTATTTTTAGTTACCCTTCTGCTTCCAGACAAGACCAAATTCTTTTGCTTTTTCCTGAGTGCATGAAATAAAAATTCTAGTGAGGTCATCGAAGGCTTATGTCTCAGACTCATCGACAACAGCAGCAACTTTATTTAGTGGGAAAAGTAGGGCTTTATCACTTAAGACAGTCACACGGTCTGCTGCTGCTTTAGGTTGGACCTGCTTGTTCTGGACATGCTTTGGTTTTATAGTATTGCTTTGAAGTTTTCTTGTCAATGTTGTTTCATGAACTCTTCCTCTTATTGCTTGCATATGTCCTGCTTTTTCAGGAACAGAGGGCTGTTTAAATCTGAAAATGACATATATATATATAAGGAGTGCATAACTTTCTTCAAGGGTGATCCTTCTTTTAAATTCAGTTTTAATTGCTTAGTGTACAAAAACGTAAGTCAGCAGGATTTATGTTGGGAAACTTCAGGAACCTGCATGATGTAGAACCTCTGTTGTCATTAAAGTTAATAACAAATCTAATGAAAAATATGCAAGGCAGACATTCTACAGGCAGTGAAGCAATAATGGGTGCTTTTATTGCTCATGTCATTTAATTTCAGACTTTTTCTAAACTCCTTTGTAACCTGCAGAAGAACTATAGCATTTACATCATTTTAGTGTCAGAAAACAAAGGAATATGCTCAAATGCTTTTCAATTCTTACTTGCAAATTTTCTAAGTTATAGGCTCTACTGGTACGCTTCAGTAAAGGAAAGAATCGGATCTAGTTATCAGATTTTTAGTTACTCTTGCTGCTTTTTTGTATGCGCAAAGCAGAAAGAGAGGGACTCATGTTATGCATACAGGACTGTTAGCATTTGGGATTCCCCAAATATTTGTGTTTAAAAAGTTACTTTGTGAGATAAGGTTTGTATCCTATTCAGTGCTGAAAAGGATTAAATCCAGTACTTAGGCATGTCATTAAAAGACAGACTGTGACCTCTGGTGACTAGTCATGTATTGGAAATTGCAAATAGTTGAGACATAAGTTTGACTGATCTCTGGAGAAGCATAGACCGAAGGCTGGAGTTCAGGTAAATCTGTGTGGCATAGACAGTGATTGTCTCTGAGTTCCTGTGAGTCATCTGAAAAATGGATCACAATACATCTTGCAGATGTTCACATTGTATCCAGAAATATTTTCATGTTTGTCTGAACTCTCTGACCTTGATCATCTTGGTGGAAAGTTTGTGTTTGTGAAATGGAGAAGATACAATGAGAGGAGTCAGGAATAATGTAAAGACATGTAATATTTTTCATACGAGGAACATCTAAATAAGCTAGGACTGTTTCATGTTTTGATCTTAGTTGAGAGAGAAGTAAAGAATGGGTGGAACAATGGTGTCCAAAATGAATGCAAGAAAGCTTAAAAAGAAAGTGACTGTTCGTTCTTCTAGTATAACAGAAGGGACACCAGATGAGGGTTCCTAGCAGGTAAGGGTTTCAAAACCAGACAAAAGTGATTACTTATTTATGTACTGAACAAAAAGCTGTGGAACTCCTTATCAGGGGATGTGGAGGATGCTATGGCTCTACATCTGGTTTTGAAGGGATTTGGAGAAATTGCTGGTAGAAAGATCCTGTTGACACGTACACAAGATCCTGTGATGGACTCCGGGAATTTCTGGAACCAATTAATACAAGTAAAGAGCCTTGTGAAGAAGTGCTGCTGATTACTTGCTTTTCTTGCTGGTAGACTTTTCTAGACATCTTTTGTTGATCACTGTCAGACAAGTTTTGGGGCTTTCATGAAGCTTTGTCCATTTGTATGTTGTTATGACTTAGCTGGGTTGAAGTTGAAAGGCAGAAGTAGCCTTGTCACACAGGCTGCATTGTGGCATGGTACCAATATGAGATGTTGCTGACAGAGGCATGGGGATCTATACACTAGTCTCCTTTGGGAGAATAAAATAATAAAGGTAATTGACATTTTAAATGAACCTCACTTGAATGCACTAATGCCTTTAAAATTTGTTTTTCCAGGCTATATCTGCAGAACTTTAAACCCTTGGTGCCTACTTGATGCAAGTAGGAAGACTTGAAGGGTTTATGCTATGGGTATTTTTACAAAGACACTCTCTCATTCTCCACTGTATAATAGTTTCCAACCATTAGATTTGTCTTTTAGTGTGGGGAGAAAGAGCATGTGTCTGTCCGCAATGCCTATTTATTGATATCTTGTGGTCATCTTGTCTTTTGGGAAAGCTGTTTGAAGCCACTCAATCTATTTAATGACTAGGATCTGCATATTTGCTGTTGATTCCCATATAAATTCAGCATTCAATAAATCCTTTTCTATTATGAAAGAAGCTGTGTAAATTTTACATTTGGAATTTTCTATGAGGTTGAAAGAAATATGATAATACTCTTTAAAAAGGCCAGTCTCTTCTCCTGTCTATACTTAAATGCAGAGAAGAACCTTCAGTATGAAGGAAAAGGAAGAATGTACCAGACCATTTTATCTGTGCTCCTTTTTCTCCTTTTCCAGTCAAGCATGAGTTCACTGGTTTTAGCCTCAAAACTGGCTGTTGGCAGGCTTTTCTTATGGCATAAATCTCAGCTTATCTTAAAATCTAACAAAAAGCTATGTAGCAAGAAAACAAGGTCAGTTGTCAGTCTGAAGGAATATATTGTTATTTTTCTTCACCTTTTAGTTATATTTTTACATGATATAGAATATAGGCTATTAAAAATGTTTGTCTTAACACAGCTGTAATTAGTTTTGAAACAGGATTAGAAAAGGACTCCCATTTCTCCTGCTTTTTTCCATTAAAAACTTGCATGACTATCATAGTTCTGGATGCTAGGTGCATCTAGAAGTCCGGAACAGTCAAGATGTGAGGCTTTGTTATTGTCTGCTTTTACATGCAAAGTGTCTACCTGTAAAGTTCTAGAACCTCACTTAATACCGTTTTCAAATTTTCTTTGTCACTTACAAATACATGAACTTACTAATATATAATATGCAAGATAAATATGTAAATAAATTAATTTATAAAGACAACTTTTTCTATTTTCCATAAATATCACAAATCCATATCACAGTTTTGCTCTTCCGAAAGGCTGGTTCCCTTTTCTTGAAAAATTAAAGTTAATTGTTGTACTAGAAATTATTTTTAATTTGCACAAATCCTTACTACTTAAGTTTTGTGCCTAGCAATATTCATGTGGATATGTGCATACACTTTCTAAGAGATCATTTTTTTCTGCTGCAGGTGTTCTGTGCAGATTCCAGAATACAGGAGAATATTTGTAAAGTGAGGAGTGGTGGAGCACATTGAGTCTTGTTGCTGTTAGTCAGTGCTTTGCACTTAGGAATAATTGAAATAAATAGAAGAAAACTCTTCTATTTCACTGAAAAACCTAACAAATGCATGTTCTTGAATTGCTGAATTGTGCCATAAGCCTAGTAAAACCTGGCATAATATCTACAGAATGTGATTAGTGCATTTTTTTTCCAGAAATTATTTTCTCATTTGAATGTATGTTGCTATGTAGTATACTAGTGCATTTGGCATGAACTTGGTACTTTCAGAAAATGTCAGATGCAAGTAACTGTGTTAAGATGGAGCACATTAAATGTTTGAGAACTGAGCAGAAAAATCACCTGTGCAAATATTGGTGGTATGTCTGCTGCATGTCTAAGAAGAATTGGTTGTGTTTTGAGATCACTGAGCTGATTTGAATGGAAGGAAGAGGTTGTCTTGTCAATGAAATACTCCAACTGCAAAATTTCAGACAGCCATGGAAACACGCAGCCTTTAAGTGTGTGTGATCTTAACCATAATAACCTTAATTTCATAACCTTAAACTTAATGACCTTAAGAAATTTTGGAAATTACTTGGACAATTTTGGAAGTTATACTTCCTTCTTTTTTTTCCTCCATTTTTCCTCTAAAGCCCTAAATGCAACATCTGAAGGTGATGCAACTGCAGTATAGTCTAGTTGGATTATGGATGAGCTCTGGATTTTCGCTCATTTGAGAACAACCAGGCTGTTTAAGAGCATCCACTATTAAGTATGTGCATTGCTTGGGAGATTTTAATGTTCTTATAAGGCTTTGCCCTACTCTTGTCTCCTAGCAGGTCTTATGAACCATGTCAGTGTTTGCTATATGTTTTGTTTTTGAATGACCTGCTTGAAAAAATGATTGCTGTAATCAGTGATACTGGAATAGAAGGAATTTTAAAGTATCAAATTGTTCTAGTGACTGGGTTTTTGATAAATCATTTTTGTAATTGTCTGGACAGTACTAACAGAAGTGAGCATTGTACAGAGATGTCAGCACTACAAATATAGGCTTTTAAGCAAGAAACAAAATGTCCCAAGGCTGAAAATAGCCTATCCATTGCTCTTGCTGGATTTCATTTTAGTCCAGATGTTTTCAAACAATTTTCATTACATCAGGTTACCTTTTTAAAATCTAAACTGAAAAGGTCTTTTGAGTGTTCTGTGAAGGGTTTTCTTTTCACAGTAGCAGAAAGGAATTTGTCCCCATATTGAACAAAATGTGAGCTTTTCTGGGATGGGGGGAATATGCATTTTGTACACATTCAAACATTAGAAGCGAAGCTCTGTAGAGGAGAAATAACATTAAGTGCTGAATTACAGGCTTACTGTTCATTTTCTGTAGATTCTCAGGAGAACAGTTGAGTTTTTTAAGTGGTGTTTTGTAAGCAATGTTGCAATGATTATTGCATCAGCCTATTGACTCTGAATTACCAGGGAAGGGATATCTGCACGTACTGGATGTAGAGTTTCAATGATATTGTCTTAAGTGTTTGTGGATACTTAATGCTTTGAGGCAATGTAAAGAAACATCCTGAGGATCTCTTCCATAGTTTTTCACTGTATGGAGAACATTCCTGTTTAAAAAAAGAAAAAAACAAATCTAGTAAATATAAATGTTCTGGTTTTAAAAGCTGTCTTCTGATAGTTGCTTTTTTGTGTTGTTTTGGGGGCAAGGGGCTGATGAACAGATTTCTCTGCTTCCATTGGATTATGCATAAATCATCATTTCTCCGTGCTGACCTATCCATCCCAAATGACTAAGAGAAGGTCTTTTTGGTTGTGGTGTCTGCTTTGTGCCTTTAGAATGTTGGGTTTGGTTTTTTTTCTGTGTGTGTGTATAGCAGTTAGAATAAAAAAAACCTGATGATGGTCAAAGCTTTCAAAAGAAATGCTCTCTGAAAAAGTGTACGTGGAAGAAGGGAAGCAATAAAGAGGCATTGCCATTGCCAGGATGATTATGAAGGTGTAAAAGAAGTGTATTGTAACTATATTCCCAATTTTTCTCCTTTTTTTTATCTTAAAAACTGAATTTTTTTTATATTGCTTCCTTGCAGAGTTTGTTACTGGTTGCCATGTATTCTTTAAAGAGGAGGTTTGCAAAGGTGGCAGTGTGTGTACACTGGAGATGGTCTGAGGGTCTTATTTGGCCAATATAATCTTAATTACTGTGTATTTTTCTGAAAGTATTTGTTATTTTGAGTCTATAATACTGACAATCAAGGAAAAAGTCTATAGCTTTGTTGAAATCTACAATGCTGTTTTGTTATCTTTAGTTGATCCTTCTTTATTCTCTTCTGTCTGTGCTTGACTTATTTTTTGTTTTGATAATGTTAACGAAAATACAGCTTTGTAAGGGCAATAGCTATGTTGTCTCATGAAACTTTTAGTGGTAAGGTTATTGGTTTCAAAAGTGGTTGAAAAAAGTTATAGTTAAATATCTGATCACTTTTGAATGCTTTCACGCTACGGTTCTTAGCAGATGTTTTTAAAATCATAGCAGCATTAAACACTCTCCCCCCCAGTACTGTGTCTGGAGAAGTAAAAGTTTTGAATGAACCTGGAAATTAATCATTTCACCCATGGATTGTGTCAGTCAGGTGAAAGATACTCTTTTTTTCCACCTCATGTTACAGCCCTGCTGTAAAAACAAGGTCATTTTCCCTTCCACTACTTTGTAGTTCCCAAGAGTAACTCAAAAGTATTTAGAAAGCGGTATTTGACTTTTCTTCACAGGACTCTGCCGCTGCTTTGGAAATGGTTGTGATGCTTCTACTCGTGATAGATTTGCTTTGCAGGAGCATACAGGTAGAGTCTGTTGGTGACCTGTAGAGAATCAGGACTGAGATTCACTCATTGGTAATGGAAATGATTGAGGTTACATTTCCAGTACCTTGGAAGTATATACTGGGCTTCTAAAACCGTTAAGAGGAAATGGAACAATAAATATACATTTTTCTCTCAGATTTTATTTAGAATGTTGGAAAGCTTTGAAAACAAAGCTGCAGTTGTTAGGGATGATACACCTGAGAGATCATTCCAGGTTGGATTGGCAGAAGACGTGAATGAACCTTCAGGGGAGGAAAAAATTAAACAAAAATGATTAACCTCTGCCTTGTAAGCTGTCTTCTTTTTTCCTTTTGAAGTGTCAGTTTGTGGTTTTGATAAATGTCAGAAGCATTCTTCTTCTCAAATAAGATTCTTCTCCGCATAATCCAGTGTTATGTTTTTTTCCCTTTTCCCTCCAAAGATTACTTTGTCCTTCCTTTGGTGTCTAATCAGACAAGTGCTCAAGAAGTGGGATGGATTTGACAGCTAAGCGCATTTCCTAAGGAATTAGTTTTGTAAGGGAACTAGAGGAGGCAGATGCGAGTATGCTTTCCTGCAGTTTTGTAAGTTCATTAACTTAATAAAATGGGAACTAAAATTCAACATGTCCCGCTCACCTACTCCTCAGCCCTCTCCCCCCCCCACTTTGCTTCTAAGTTTCAGTGTTGTTTATATGTATAATATCTGGTGTTATGTCAAAGCGTGTTTTACTTAGGCATACAAGTTAGTGGGCTGCAGCCTAGTGTCTGTGTCTAGGTATCGGATACACTGGTAGTTGTAGCACAGTGTGTAGGTAGAATTCATCTACTCTCTGTCCAGAAGAAAAGGCTTTGTAAAGAGTGCGACTTAATGAAGCTTGTTTTGGTTTCTTTGGGGGTGTATTAACTTAAATATATTAGTTTTCAAAATCACCCGATAAGAACTTGTTCAGGCTTTTTTTGGGGTTATTTTTTCGTTTTTTCCAAGTAACAGATTGAGAAAGTCTGCTTTTAGGATTCTGTAATATTTAAAATCAATTATGACAAGGATTAGGGGAAAAATGGGAGTACAAGTTGGCAGTCTGAGGTTAGTTTACTTTCAGGTAAAAGACTTAAATGTCATAGGCAGTGGCTTGGTTATTTTATTGGCACCAAGGGGTTCTAGCCATGGATCTAGGCTCCACCATATTTAAGTGTTACGCAAACAGCATGCAAAAAGCATGCGACTGCTGTACGAGGCAGGAGAACAAGTAAATAAGTACAAGCTGCTCTAGAAGGAAGAGAAAATGAAGACAACATTACTTAGTGTAATAAATGAGCAGCCACATGTTGTGATTGGTTAAGTGTGCTCAAGTTTTTGTGTAAGTGTCATCTCCAAAGAAAGTCGTAGCTGGAGGGGAATAGCGAGGGATGTACTTCAGGATGCCTGGGAGGTTCTGCTGTGCAATGCACTTTAAAAAAGAAAAAAAGTGGGAAATCAAAATTGTTAGCACTATCCAAAAGTGCACAAGAATGAATATCTTGTAGAATAGTGCAAGAGCACAACTGAACTCTTACATTTCATTTGACAGTGAAATGGGAGCCTTTGAAGGGGAGGTACAGTCTATGCATTGGATGAAAAAAAAAGCAGCATTTTAAATGCTTATGGGTAGAACAAGACTGTTAACAGTCTTTGAAGGAAATTAAGCCTCCAGACACAAGATTCTAATGTCCTTGTACCCCAAATACTTTTTTTACTTTTTCCAATTTTTTGCTTTCTCTGTTTTCCTCACCAAAATTGCAAAATTACACAAGTTGATTCAAGAGACTATTCCAAGTTGTCTTAGACTTTGTGGCATGTTCCACCTGCATATTCCTTGCATATGGCACTGAGCAAATCTTTCTCTTTGTGAGAATGTGAATAGTATTGCTTTGTTCACATATCTTTGTTATTTTCTTTGAATTTCAGACCTGAAGGAGGTTTGATAATGATGCTATATCTAGGTAGGCTATATATGCACTTATTTGCTACACCTCTTATCTGCAGCCAGCTTGGAAGTGTTCATCATGTGGATCTTAATGCCCCGTAAAAGTATACAGAGATTTTTTGTTTATTTGAGACAAACTGAAGATAGTGAAGAAAGAAAAAAAAAAAAAAAATTATTCCTGAAATTAGAATGAACTTATGTAAATAGGGTACATAGAAGTTATGCCATTTGCTGAATTAGTTAGGAGGCCGTTACCACATCTAACCATATGAGATCTTAAAATAATTAGGAAAGCTGTGACTGGAAACACTGTATCATAACTGATGGTAAAGAGCACTTAAATGCAAACTGGGACAAAGCAATTCTAAGAAAGTGAATGAGGCGTCATGGCAGCTGGGAAGGAAAAAATCAGAAGGTCAAATTCCACTAGAATTAGGAAATAAGACACGCAGCCTGAAGGAAGCACTCTGGTTTTCCTCCTCTTCCTTAAGAACGTGGTTCAGTTGGTCCTTGTCCTGCCACAGAATTTAATATGGGGAAATAAACCCAAACAAATGGAAAGCGTTAAGCCATTGCTGTCGTAGCATGCTGGTGGCCTGTTGGCGTGATGACTCTACCTTCCCGTGTGATAGATAGAGCTGTCCGTGTTTGTGTTCTGGATATGCAGTTTGTTTCTCTTGATGAGCTGTCAGATTCAGATTTAAACTCTACCGTCACTATCACCCCACGCTACCTCAGATCCTTCTTATTAGAACTGTCAGGCATACTCGTTCATTATGTTTTGGAGGACTGGTTTATAGTGACAAGAGGCCATTACTTACAGTGGCGTTTAGTCAGGCCTCTTTGCTGCAGTATAAATGTTCATTTTGCAAAATTGCAATGCAAGTTTGGCCAAGAACTCTTACCTCTGCTACGGCTTGCTGAACCATTTGCATCTTATGAATTGGAGCCCTAAGTCATGTTCATTTAATCAGTCACTCCAGTGCAAATTCTGATGAAATCAGAATTTGGCAAAAGGCGAGTCATGCTTTGCAACTCGGATTCCATATACTTTTCCCTCGGGGCATAACCCTTGCTTGTATTTCATTCCTAAATAATTTTTTGCATGGTTGGAGGACTATAAATAATGTCAACAATATATTTTTGTTTTTATTTCAAATCCTGAAGGAAACTGCAAAGGACAGGTATGCATAATAAAGAAATGAGAAACTGATCAATTTTTTAAAAACAAAATTGCTGTGATACTTATTTTCCTTTAACAAAAATTGTTGACAACCATTTGATATTTTAGAATTCCTTAAGTTATAAAAGTTATTTTTTTAACAATGGAAATCCAGTCCTTTTTCTTAATCTTTGCATAGTTGTAGCCTTGAAAAACATTGTACACAGTTAAAAGCACATTTCTGAATCAATACAGATGTTTCTATCCTAGAAGATTTAATTCAGAGTGAGGTGCTTGTTGTAACAGCTTCATACTAACTAGAATATTACTGCTTTTTCAGTGAGAAGAGTTGCAACTGGCATCTGCCTTTGTAGCCCATTGACCAGGGATGTGACTGGTTATGTTTCACCTACTACCCTCCCTGCACACCATCTTATAATGCATGACTTTTTGGTAGGCTGGTTCGACTAACTAGTGGAGAGGAAGACTTAACCCTCCCAAATTATTTTCCTGTAGTGTTAGCAAGCTGAAGGATCACTGGAAATTATCAGCTGAACATGGGAACTGGTGAAATGTGTGTGTGGGGGGGTGTTTGGGGAGGTAGAATGACACATCCTTCTTGCAGCAGCAACAAATAAGTAGAAAGTGTAATGTGACTCTTAAGTATGTTGGATTTTACATCAGTACAAGTCGCTGCTTCCTGAAGAGAGTTTCCTTCTAAATTAATCTTCATTCAATTCTGCAACCAGGTATTCTCTGTGCTGTTGCTAGGTTCTCCCAGGTTGGCATTTGCATCATGGAATGTCTGTCAGATGTAGCTGTGGTGTCAGCACTCCACGTCCTGGAATCCTCTTACTGTCCATGGTTGAGTGTTCTTTTTTGCTGCTTTCAAAGTCTGAAAAAACTGTCACAGATAAAACCAGGCTCCGTGTTGCGCTGAGCATAGCTGAGAATATACAGTGAACAGCAGTTGGTCTACCAAAGCTGTGACTGTGGTGGCATGCTGGTTTAGTGGTGAAAAGAGGAGGCGGGCCAAGCAGCCAGGGGTTTGCAGGTGTTCTTTTTCATAGAACCCTTGTAGGAATGTTACCTGTACAGGAGTTATCCGTGGGCAGAAAGGGGAAGTTGTTATTACATGGATGTGGCCATGACTTAAATTAGGTTTTTTAGAAACTTAAAGCAAGGAAAGATAAATATTTCTGGTTTAGTGCCATTGTTCAGTAGTGGGTTATAGCCTTAAGATATAAATGGGAAGCACAGGACTGAGTAGTACCCCAAGGAGTTATTTTTAGGGAGAAATTTTATTAGGGAGAAGGGCTTTGCTTGTTTGTTTTTGGCTTTAAAAAAACAAACAAACAAAAAAACCAGCACCTGCAGTTGAACAACAGAGTTCTTGGATTACTCACGGTAGCAGCTATTTTGTGAAGCTGTAACATTTCCAGGAAGAAACAAACTATGTTTGAGCTTGAAAACTATTGATGTGTTTCCCTGCAATACTTAGGAGACCTTTGCCTAAATAGGGGAGTACTCGAAACAGTGATGCTTCGGCTGCTTGGTGGTTTGATTAGAGAACGATGTGGAATTAAGAGTTTCTTGGGAGGTCTGTGAACTTAGCACTCACCATGATCATCATCTTAAAGTTGTGCGCTGCCGGTTGCCCGGGGAGGGCCATGTGCCCCACCAGGTGTAAGGTTCGCTGACCCATCCGGTGTGGTGGTCGCTGGCACTGTGGGCTGTGCTGTGTCAGAGGGACTGCGCAGTTTTATGCTGGAATTCACCCTGCTTTGATCTCAAGTCGGGTACGCCGATTGCTGTAGAGAGACCCTGTTGTACATTTTCGGGGTGCTGGATTTTGCACCCCGCTTCCCATTTCTCTGGATTTAAAGGATCATCAGGTTCTGGCGGATCTACCTCCGGCATTTTGCGTGTTGAGTTAGGAATTTCATTGTATGTGGGGTTAAATATTTCAAAAGACTGCAGCTCTGTCCTTGCTTTGGAGATAATGGTGGAGGAGTAGCAGCCGCTTCTAAGATAGTTTCTACAAATTTTAGAGCATTTAAAGCTGTATGCACTGATTTGCAAGTAATTTTTTCCTCAGGGATTTTAAACTGCAAGACTTTGTTCTTTCAAAATTCTCTGTAAAATCTTTTAATGGAGCTTTCGTTCCTTTCAGCTGATCATGCTTTTGACAGCTTGAAAAACAGGGGCTAATAATCACTCCTCTTTGTTGCCAACCTGCACAGAGTCCCCGATTCTCTGCCACACATTCAAGTCGAACAACCGATCTGTCGTTGCTATCAGCTTTCGTCGGCGGTACCACAATAATAGACCCGATATCTCTCCTTCAGTTAACTTCACATTGGCTTGATCCGCCAATTCCGGCAGGCTTTTCTGCGCCGCCTTTTCCAACACTGATACAGTGGAACCCATACTGCCGATATTCATGCCCCCGCAGCGTGCCGCGGGTCCGCTCCCGCCTCTCTCGGGCAGCCCGGCTTACCTCACCGGTCGGCAGTCCCCTGCCTTCTTCGGCTGAGGTATCACGTCAGAGTCACCACAATGCTGAGTTTCAGCATTCGGATAGGCTACAGACATAAATCACGCGCTGTTCACGCACCCCACATTCCCTTATGATTGGTAACTATGCACTAACACCAATAGCAACAGACCGCCTGCATGTCCTTGAACACATCTTGTTTTTGCTAACCCACATCATGTGCACTATCAGAACTTTCTCAATTGTTACTCTTAACTGCCCTTTCCAGCAGCCTGTTCAGTTATGCTAACTGTTTTGCTTAAGCAGCCTAGTTATGCTAACTCTCAAGCTACATCGACCCCAACAGCACCCAACGCTTCTCACAAAAAAACCCATCTTATTTGTCATTTACATGTAAGAATAATCTGTCTGATGTCCAGTGTGAGCACTTCTGGGCATTAACAGCTGCGAATTCAGAGGTTTTCATTAGTGGAGTTCTAGTGAAAAATCATGCATAGAAATAATGTAGAGAGGAGAACATGTTCTAGTACAACGTTAGGAGGTAAGGAGAAGGGAATGTAGAATTTCAGAGTTTAAGAAGTGGACTTTGTAGTTATGCATTTTGTATCAGAGGTGAATTGTGCAGATGCTGGCCCTGCTTCTGTTTTGGAAAGAAATTGTCTCATACTATTATTATACTGTTTTCAAAGAAGCATAAAGAAAAGGTTGAAGTCTTGACAGCTGTGACAAAGTCCAGTGCCATAATGTGTCACCAGATAAGTGATACTGTATAGTCTGTGGCAGTCAGCAAAGCATGGCAGCCGCTATTTATATGTCAACTTTAAAAGAAGGAAAGTGTTACCCGAAGGGGAGAGAATATCAGAATTTGACAGCCTGGTAGACATCTGAGGTTAAATGTCATCTTTTGAATAGATGTAACTTATTCATTTTATATATTCAGATGTGAAATTCCAGCCTTTAAATGCTCATTTTGTTCCTTTATGGCACTTAAAAACATTGTGCCTAAGAACAGAGCAAAGTTCCCTGCTAGAGCAGGTGATGTTAAAGGTTAAGTCGTAATTTTCAGTATCTGACTTATAGTGCGTAAATATGTAGGTGCATATGCAGCCAGCAACAGGAGAGGGATGCATCTTGTTCATTTCTTAACCTTAAAAAAAAAAGTTTCAATAATAATTTGTATATTACATGGATTCCTCCTCTGTTCTACCAAATTATTTTCATGTTTCCTAGGCTTGCTGTTCTTTGTAAGTTCTTGTTTCAATTTACAACTTTAATTTAAAACCTTGTTTGTATGTCTCCATGAGTAGCATAAATAATGGATGGAAAGTAACTGTGTAGGTATTGGCACTGTTTATTTTCCCCCCTTCCCTCCCAGAAGTTGTTTGTCCTTTGGGTATTTTTTTTCTGGTTTTTTTTTCACTTACGCAGTACTCTTATCCCTTTATATCACTTGGAGCGGGAGGGAATAGAGCAGCGATACTTCTACAGTTACTTTAATGATCTTGGAAGAACAGACGTTGTTAGCCTTCAAACAATATTTTCAGCTTGGCATTTATGGGGAACAGTATGCTTTGAATCAGAGGCACCGTATTTTTCTCTTCTCAAGAAAATTGCCAGTATCATTTTTGCGTTCTAAAGTCTGTGTGAAACTTTCCATTGAAGTGTGAATTGCAAAGCTTTGATTATGTGACTGAAAGGATCACTTTCTGTGATTTCATAATTAGTCTTAAGTGTTGCAGAGACTGAATTTGGTAATACCCTGATGCTGTTTCATTCATTGTCAGCGATTGTTTTTGTGTGAAATTAGGAGTATGTGCAATTATTTTCTAACAGTTTCACTTGAAAAATAATATTTTATAGTTTCAAAGCCACAGTTTCAGAATTTTAATGATTTTAATCTAGAAACTGGCAGAAGGTGGTTGTCTCAAATACGGATTCCCTGGATGTAGGGGAAAGAGGGAAGCAGAAGGCTGAACTGTGACCTTGGTCTTTGTTCCTCAGCTGTAGGGCAAGATGTATTTTCTTGCCTCTCTGCTTTTTGCCTTCAACGCAGCATGTAAATCTAACAGCCAGTTACATCTGGTCTCTGGATCCCTAGATCAGGGGAAATATCTACACCACCGCACAGGAAGACGGAGAATGCGCTTTTCTCTCCATCATACCTCCGCCCGTTCGTACGGCAGAATGTGAGACTTGAGGATATGGCATGCTTTTGTGCCACTTCACGTGTTGCAACCCCACAGCGTTACGTTGCTTTTCTTTTCACAACCTTCCATTCATGTGCCTATCCTAGCTTTTCTTAGAAGAGCGTTGTCCACCCTAAAGAACCTTTTGCACCTTTTAAAAATAGGTGTAGGATACATAAATAGGGGTGTGGGTGGGTTCAGTTAAACCGTGGGTACACGATGTTGAGCTCAGAACTGGCAGCTGCAATTTAACGCCAGATCCTGGACTTTCTGGAATAGCTTGGCTTGATACATTTTGGCAGCCAAACATGTCAACAGTGGGCCAGACAGTGTCTGGAAGGCAATCGAGATCAGAGCAAGAAGGATTGGATGTGACGTGGTCTGGAGTGTAAAAACTTTGAGAAGTCATGTGAAACATGTGAAAAATGTGAAACATTGGTGTGCCCATTTTTTGAGTATTGTCAATTCCGGTCTCTCCTTCTCAGGAGGAATATTAGAGCAGGTAGAAGGGAGCAGCTAAAATAGTCATAGGATCAGCTATCTTACAGGAAGAGACTGGAAAGGTGGCAACTTCAGCGTGTGGGACCAGGAAGGCTGCGCCTTTTAACGTGTGTAATCTGACAGTTGTAGTTCCTGGGGGAACATGGTGGGGGTCGTGTTTGCTGTTGCTGCTGCTGCGGAGCACTTATCTGACCTAGCAGCCCATTTCATGTGTCCTTAACAGGAGGATGTCACAGGTACTTGTCTTGGGCTATGACCTGAATATCAAAGTTGAGTAAATCGTTCCAGTAGTTTAGTGGTTAGGTAGTGATTGTTATCAGTTGAGAATTTGGTTCATTGCTTTNAGAAACAGTCAAATGGTAAGAAACAGTCAAATGGTAAGAAACAGTCAAATGGTAAGAAACAGTCAAATGGTAAGAAACAGTCAAATGGTAAGAAACAGTCAAATGGTAAGAAACAGTCAAATGGTAAGTTGTTCAGGGTTGCTTTACAGGGTATTTAGTGGTTTTCTTTTGAGAGTTGTTTCTGTATTTCAGTTAGTGGATTATTGCAAGGTAAAACGCATGAGGTGCTGCCACAAATAGTGCTACAGATTTGTATGAACCTAATAGGATCTATTTTTTTCTCTTGTTTCTTTTGGATGTGTCCTGTTTTCACAAACTTTTCATTCAATCATTATTTCTGAGGTGAAAAGCTTTTTTTTTTTTTTTCTTTCTTTCTTTTTAACAGGTTCTTGAAGATGCAGAGGCTCAACATTTGTTCCAGTCCATTCTTCCTGATATGGTCAAGCTGGCGCTGTGTCTCCCTACTATCTGCACCCAGGTAAGTAAACACAGCTAGCTGGGTGCTCTGGCAGACCACTTGTCTGCAAACTGTAACTAATGGCTAAGGTCAAAACATCAGGGTCACATTACGTTCTTAATAAAAGCTATAGTTTTTGTGTTGTATGTAGCTGAGGCCTAGGGAGCAGACTGGACAATGCACATCTGTAATGATATAATAGAATGTAAATATGTGTATATCGCTGTCATATTTTCAGCCTGAACTTCAGTAACACTTTCTATATACTGGCATTACTTCTTGCTTTGCTTAAGTGAAAGTACCATGAAAACTTTCAGGTTTGAAAATCACACTTACAAATTGAAATACTTGAATAATCTTAAAACATCTAAATTTTTATTTAGTAATTTTTTAATCCCAGAGGTAGTATTTTCACAAAGCCTTCATTTACCTGGGAGCGTATTTTATTCTAGGTAGAGCATCACAATACTTGCGCACATACAAACCATATCTAATTCTTTATTGTTGTTATGGGATCAGTTCTGTAAATAGTAAAACTGATAAAAGCGAATAGGACTGATCAAGTAAGTGAGGATGTATGATAGGTATCGCATTAGCAGGGTAATGACTCTAATTTGTAAGCTCCTTTGCTACAATTTTCTAAATTGATTTTGTTGGAAGGGAGCAGGGAAAATCTCTCCCTAATTTGTTATGGTGCAGGGGTCCTACGGTAGATACAGAATTTCAAACAGTATGAATATTTCTTAAAAGATTTTTTTTCCTAGTTCCTTGATGGGGGAAGTTTTTGAGAATGCTGTGAAGTTTCTAAACACAAAGTCAAGCACAAGACTTGCAAGTGCATGTAATAACGCCTTTTATAAAGATGATGTACTGTTAGGCAGTGTGAATTGTGAAGAACTTTGTCAGACTAATTTTTTTTGTTTGACATAAAACTAAATTTGTTCCAATATAACATACTGTCCAAAATATCCTATTTTTATAGGCTTGTAGAGCTTCTCAGGTTTTTTTTCCCCCTGTAGCTCTGTGACTTCAGACATCATAATGTAGCTTGTTAATTAAATGGCCAGAAGACAGAATGAGATTCAGTGAATGTGAATGTAGTAGTTATAAGAATGAAGGAAAATGTCTTTGTTTTGTGGAGTAAACAGGGCTGTGTATTCAACACTCTAAATTAGTAGCGATTTCTGTATTCACAACTAAAAGGATTAAAATGTAGCTGTTCAGCCCTCCTGAAGCTAGGCTAATGATGATGGCTGAGAATATTGCAAGAAGAGGTGAAAACTGTGTTCTCTTTCTCCTGTCAGCTGGGTTTATCGTAATTGTTACTGGACTCCTTGGCGGTCAGAATGGTATTATTTTCACTCCCCCCTGCCCCCTTCGTATTACACACAATTAAAAAGAAAAAAAAAAAATACCATGAATATGGTGAGTGAAAATTCCAAATCAGGAGGCTAAAGCCTGATAAAAAAGATGATGTAGAACACTTCAGGTTTTTCTGCTTCCTCCATCCCCTTTGTTTTTTTTTTTTTATTAAACTCTGACGAGTCAAATCAAACTCCAAACTGAAGACCAAAGCGAAGCTGAGCTCTTTGTTCATTCTGATTGTAAAAGAATGGATAATCATGCACTTTCTGCAAAAAATATCAGTGTTATTCCTTCAGGTAGGATGGAAAAAGAATTCAAAGCAAGTCATAGTGATAATCAGTGGTGCAACTTCCAGGTTTCTTTGTAAAGTGTAAAGTATGGTTATTGTAGCTGAAAGCATTCCTTAAGCGTTCTTAACTATACAGCTGTTGAAGGTAGGTTTTTACTTCAGTTTTTTTAAGATTGCCCAGGATTTGCAACATCCCGTCTATTTTTTCCCCTCTCCATTCCCCATGGTTTTGTTTGATAAGTTGTGTTTCTTTGGTCTTTCTTTTTATTATTGATTAGAAATCTGCAGTTTGTCAAGCAAGCTTTTTCTGAATTGTCTTGAATAAACTGTTCTTGGCTTTAATGATGCTGCTGATTAAAGGGTTCACCAATGGCCCAAATTACTCTTGCTATAATTTAACAAATGTAATTTTGTGCTCCTGTTTTTTTCTTTTAAAAGGGGTAAGCTAATTATTTTTCTCTCCCTCCCTCCTTGTCTCCTGCCCCTCCCTCCCCCTCACTTCTCTTGGTAGCCAATACCTCTGCTGAAACAAAAGATGAATCACTCCATCACAATGTCACAGGAACAGATTGCTAGTTTTCTAGCCAATGCTTTCTTCTGTACTTTTCCACGTCGCAATGCGAAGATGAAGTCTGAATATTCTAGTTATCCAGACATTAACTTCAACAGGTTGGTGCTTTGGAGTAAATGAAGCTGATAACCCTTCAATGAAAATGTTACAGTTGTCCATTTAGGGGAGAAACTCGTTTCTATCTCTGATTTCAGTAGTTTGCTTTCTGTCTTATGTGTTTACCTCTAAGGGACAAGAAAACTATGCAACTATGTAAGAAAGGAACTTGTGCACAGGAAGATATGCTTAATATTCCAAATTTTTCTTTTTTCCATGCATGCACACGCACAGACATGCTCTTGCTCTGACATAATTGGGCTGATACAATTCCGTACCTCCTCATAAGCTATTCGTCTGCGAATGGTATATTTCAGTTGTGCTTCAAGTGTCTCTATGTATTTAAAGGTCAGCATTTCTCCAGCCTTGTTTCTGTTGTGTCCTTTGTGTCAGCAGTGATGATCTGCTCATTAAATCAGATCAGTAGGACCTGATTCTTCAGCATCCATACAATCTCTTAGCATTTTAAGGCAGTTGTAGAGCTGTGTGTTAAAATAAACCTGTCCTTTTGGTACAAGTTAGCCTAAAAAGGTTTCAAGACCACAATAAGAATTTGATTAAAGATATGCTGATTTCTAAAGAAACACTTTTTTTCCTCAACGCTAGCTTACAGACAGAGTTGATTGGAAATATTTCTTCACATCTTTTGTTTTTAAAATATGCTTATTTCAGTTCTAAATGGGGGAAGAGGATGGACACAGGTCCTGCTGCAGAGTATTACAGTTCACGTGGACTTGTAGATTAGAAATGAGAGTTTGTCTTCTGGGTGCTTCCGTACACGTCTGAGTAGGTGAACCTTAAGTCTGTTAGACTGGAGCTTGCATAGACTATTGATCTGATTTCGTACTCCTCACAGTTACCATATGCAGTGTATATATAAATATATATACATAGTGTACATATGTATATATATTTATATATATATGTAGTGTGTGTGTATATATATATAAATACTGTTACCTGTGATCCAGCGCACTTGGGTATGTGTGTCACAAGACATATATTAGACTAGAACTTCCCAGAATGAATTGTCAGGCATGCTGATACACTAGTAATGGTTTTGGTGCTTGCTGTCATTAAGGGCTAGCACAGGTTTCTCTGCACTGTGTATTTTGGAGGAGAGGCCAGAGTCACTGTCTTGGTGTTTATTCCAACAGTGCAGTGGGTTATGGAAGAGCAGCGTGTGTGGGCGTTAATGTGCCATACAATTCAGCATGTTTTTCCACCATTTGTTCATAACAACAAATAAATGAAAAGTACCATCCATGCATTAAAAAAGATTTATGTTCACGGCAGTGAAAGAGGACAGTAAAGTTCTGGAAAGAGTTCTGTTTGACTGTACCAGCTACACAATTCTCACTGAATTTTATGGGTTTTTTAAAGGACTTTAAGGTACCATTTTTTGTGGTAGCTTAAGCATGTTATAAATCAAGCAGTTAAATTCTTTCCAGCTACAGAATAAAATGCTGTTAAATCACTGGAGTGAATTCATACTCTCTTCTGTGAACGTTGCACAGCAATGTGAAGCCACAGTAGTACAGTGTAATACTGGTGGTGAACTCGGGGCAGAATATTTTGAACTGCTTTTAAACAGAAAAGCCTTGGCAAATTTTTAGGTAAATAGTTTCCTGCCACAGACTTAGAGTGGCCAGGATAAAGTATTAACTGTTCAGGATTTTCTGCCCTATTCCAGTCAGTCCTCCTTTGTTTTCTGACTTGGCTTCCTAGTGCTATCACTCATAGTAATTTCCAACAATGTTATTTAAAAGGGGCAATACAGCAGACAACCTTCAGGCCTTCCCCTTGCATTATGGATGAGGTAATGCTGATCTTCTAGTCACACAGGGTAGGAAGCCATTTTTATTTGTGTAAGTGCAAGAATATTGTTGCCAAATGGGAGAAAAGAAAGGAAGCTGATGTCCTCTGGTTCTTGATGATTAAAAGTGGCTCTTCCTCAGTGTTTGCCAGTTTATGTGATTTTTATATAATTGCAGTTTCCTTTTTCAGTCCTTTTTCTACTTCATCATTTGTTGGACCAAAATCCCCCCTCCCCCCCCTGTGTATTTTGCATTTGACAATGAGCAGGTTAGTGAAGTAGAATATGAGGTGTGACAGGCAGTGGAAAAAATAAGAGGGGATGTGTCAGTGAGAGGGGGACTGGCAGGGTAGAAGGAGGCTGAAGAGAGTGAGTAGTAGAGAGCGTGCTACAAGAATTTAGAGTTTTCTTTCATGCTACTGCGTATAGCCTGACTTAGTTGAAATCTAAAATGAGGGGTGAGAAGGAGGGGTTGTGTTTCTTCCTGTCAACCCTATATTTTCTCACCCTGAAAAGTTAGTTCTTTAGTAGCAAGGACAGAGAATAAAATCTCATGTTTTCAGCTATTGTTTCAGACTTGTAAAGACAACAAGGTTTGGTCCATTGCAGTGTGTATTTTCAGCTTTTACAAAAAAGCCTTCCATGAAGCTGGAGGTACTCAAAAGGCAATAGGCAATGACTGAAGTTAAAATGTTTGTGACTTTTTTTTCCTCTTTATAACAATGTTTTGATGTAAAGGCTTTAGAGGCGGCTGCTCTGTCTGCTTAGGGATGAGCACAACAGATTGTTCCACACAGCAGCCCTTTCTCCCCACAGTATTATGGTCTGCTGCTTTTTCCAGGCTTAGTTCTTGCCTCAGCATAATTCATCTGCTACGTGACTGTGAATGAATGACTTTTGGGTACAAAAAAGTAATCTGCCATGGTTCCCTAACGAAGCAAAATTGCGCTATGCATGCTCTTTCTACCTTCATCCAAAAGGCTTCCACCCCTCCCCTCAGCAATTTGAGACTGAAAAAAGAAAATTTGTGCCTTAAATTAGAAACAGAACTGTATAAACTGTTTCTTTCTTGTGTTTTCAGTTTTACACAGCAGTCGCTTATCAATTAACTTCATGCAAACTTAAACATTAGTACCTTTTTATACACTATAAAATAATTACAGTTTTACAGTTTCTGCATTTAAACACTGTCATGTTCCCTCTTCCCTCCCAGGCTTCTCCCTGCTTTAGGCTTTTATGTGGTGTTGCCTAGCACATTGTGACTTCCACCCCTGCTCCCCCCAAGGTACACATCTGTACATCAGTGCAAGATACTGAGAATTTACTCTTCTTTTTCTTCTTTTTTTTCTTCTCCCTCTGTCACCAGCATTTTCTGGCGCACCAGACAGCGAGTGCAAGATACTGAGAATTTACTTTTTTTTGTCTTTTTTCTTCTCTGTCTCTCACCAGCATTTTCTGGTGCACCTGTGCTTGGCACTGTTACTACCGTGATGGTGGCAAGTTGAATGCTGGTGCGTGTGCTAAAAACTGCAACTGATTGGAAGGAAGGCCCTAGTATGTGTTAGTATTAACATAAGCCATCCATGCTTTACTTGTCCTCTCCTGCCTGCTGGTCTTGCCAGATGAGAGAAGAAAAGTGAGCATTCCTTTTCTGACACTGAAGCATTTAATTTAGTAGTATGTTGCAACACTGACTGTCTCTTTTGATTGTTTGTCATGCTACAGACTGAAAGTCACCTGTGTATAATGAAATACTTGGTAATTTAATTGAATTCTTCCCTTTTGTACTTGGCACGGATGGGCCTATTATGATTCTGAAGTCATTAATAACATAATTCATTTCAAATGTAGTTAATAAAATGGAATTTGTAGTTTAACTTGGAGAGCTTCAATATTTATGAATTCTAGTAGCTAGAATGACATTCGTTCAGTGGTCAAACATTAGATCATAGTAAACAGCATACAATACTGCTTCCGTTCAAAACAATGGTGCAAAGTTTAAAGAATTCAATTTTTGTTTATAATAGCAATTTTATAATATACAAGATGGAAGTAGGTTGGGCAGCTTTATGCAAAAGTATACCATCACAAAACAAAGAAACAATTAAATTTGCCATTTTATTCCTCTTACTGATAAATTTTCCATGGAAGTTGCATGCTGGTTGAAAGTAGAGCATGAACTGCATTGACTCGTCTGAGATCATCATGACAATTACGACGCTGGTTGCACAGTGTAGTTTGTTATGGTGATGCTTGTAATTTATGTTCTTTGTGAATAGTTTGTGGTTTAACATAGCACTTTTGTAAAAATATATTCCTCTTGAAATATACTAATGATAAGATTGAGCTGTGTTTTCTTACCGTCAACTGGCACACAAGACTTAGCGCTGTGGAGGTTTTTCTTCCCCCCCCCCCCCC
>Ga0065711_1031581_pt1 | contig 29302 bp, 8 predicted proteins | sample Hoacrofraction12_FD_59098 | JGI IMG/M metagenome (GOLD analysis project Ga0065711, IMG submission 59098) | Hoatzin crop microbial communities from Cojedes, Venezuela - Epithelial fraction 12 v2 (version 2) | ecosystem: Host-associated > Birds > Digestive system > Esophagus > Crop | place... | reverse complement strand
TGAGGGAGGTTCTCCTTCCCCTCTACACTGCCCTAGTGAGGCCTCATCTGGAGTACTGTGTCCAGTTGTGGGCTCCCCAGTTCAAGAAAGATGAAGAGCTACTGGAGAGAGTCCAGCAGAGGGCTACGAGGATGATGAAGGGACTGGAGCATCTCTCCTTTGAGGAAAGGCTGATGGAGCTGGGCTTGCTTAGCCTAAGAAGAGAAGGCTGATAGGGGACCTAATAAATGCTTATAAATATCTTAAGGAAGGGTGTCAGGAGGATGGGGCCAAACTCTTTTCAGTGGTGCCCAGAGACAGGACAAGGAGCAACGGGCACAAACTGGAGCATAGGAAGTTCCGTCTGAACATGAGGAAAAACTTCTTCCCTCTGAGGGTGACGGAGCACTGGAACAGGTTGCCCAGGGAGGCTGTGGATTGTCTTTCTCTGGAGATATTCAAGACCTGCCTAGACGTGGTCCTGTGCAGCCTGCTGTAGGCGACCCTGCTTTGGCAGTGGGGTTAGACTAGATGATCCACAGAGATCCCTTCCCACGCCTAACATTCTGTGATTCTGTATAATTAGTTGTAAGGTCACAGCCAGGGGGCAGTTGTCAATGTCTCAATGTCCAAATGGAAACCGGTGACAAGTGCTGTCCCTCAGGAGTCTGTACCCATTCTGTTTAATATTTTCATATTCTGCATCTGAGTCAGGGCAACCCCCACTATCAATACATTATGGTGGATGAGGTGATTAATAGAAGCCCTGTGGAGAAGGACTTGGGGGTACTGGTGGATGAAAAGATTGACATGAGCCACCAATGTGCACTCACAGCCCAGAAAGCCAACCATATCCTGGGCTGCATCAAGAGAATTGTGGCCAGCAGCCCGAGGGAGGTGGGACGCCACCTGGATTACTGCATCCAGCTCTGGAGCCCCCAGCACAAGAAGGACATGGAGCTGTTGGAATGCATCCAGAGGAGGGCCACAACAATGATCCACGGGCTGGAGCACCTCTCCTATGAGGACAGGCTGAGAGAATTAGGGCTGTTCAGCCTGGAGAAGAGAAAGCTGCGGGGAGATCTTATAGTAGCCTTTCAGTGCTTGAAGGGGGCCTATAGGAAAGATGGAGAAAATATTTTCAGCAGGTCCTGTTGCGCTAGGACAAGGAGTAATGGCTTTAAACTAAGGGAGGGTACATTTAGACTAGATACAAGGAAGAAATTTTTTACCATAAGCGTGGTGAAACACTGGAACATATTGCCCAGAGAGGTAGTGGAGGCCCCATCCCTGGGACATTCAAGGACAGGTTGGACAGGGCTCTGAGCAACCTGGTCTAGTTGAAGATATCCCTGCTCACTGCAGGGTGGGTGGGCTAGAAGACCTCTAAAGGTCCCTTCCAACCCAAAGCATTCTATGATTCTATGTTGTAGAACAGAGTATTGGAGCTTAACTTGTGCAATAAGCTTGTAAATATCAAGGCATGAACCACCAGTTTGGTAGGAGAATTCACTATTACATTATACAAATGAGGTTGTTTATTGACTAGCCAGGTAGGAATCCTGTCCATGTCTGCTCAGCCAGAGGCTTACTTATTTCAAAGGTACATATACCTATCAAGGAGTATTGTTGCTAGAAACAACACCTCATTACCAAGAAAAGTACAAGTCAGTACTGCTTAAAAAAGGTAGCCAAAGGAGCATTTGCATTTAATAGAGTTTCCAGGTAATAAGTAAAGGAAATCCATTCTAGAGCAGTCCTAGCCTTTCAGTTTAGCACCCTGGGAGAGTCCCAGAACACACAAACTGAACTCCTTTCAGAAGGACACCAGATGTGCTCCAGAACTGCAGCCAGTACATTTGAAATTATTAATGGACGTTCAACCTAGAAAACTGGCTGAGAAATCTACAGGAAACATCCCTGGAGATGTGTATAATGTAAATGTTTGGTTAACGTCACCCACTGTTTCACTATAAATCTAGTCCTGAGGTTGTGCTCTACTTGCTAATACAGGCATAGCTCATATTATCTTGAAGAGTGAAATGTTTTTTGTGTGACTGAAATAAAAACTTTGTGAAGAGACATCTCCATTAGCTGGAATATGCTGGAGTGTGGCTTAGTGTACAGTGGGTACATGTGGGATTCAGGTGTTCTCATAGTCTAGCTGGGAGGATCAGTCCCATCAGTCTGATAGACTGATCTTGTTGATCTGTTGCCGCAGCTGGGGGAAAGACTGCCTTCCCATGAACTCTCCACTCTCTGCTGCTCTGCAGAACGATCTTCCTGCTTGCTCATGCCTGGAGCTGGGATTTAGATCTACTTAGAACTCAGACCATTTCAGAGTGACTTCAAGAGACATATTTCTATATTTAATTTCATGAACAAGCTAATGGGATTGTAAATAACATTCAGCCCTGTTGTAACAGGAGTCTTCTGGACACCTCCACCAGAAAGGCGCAAATTGTGGGTGGTAGGCAATATTTTCGTTGAAGTTTTGAATGAACTGTTGGAGCCTTGAATGAAATGCACTGGATTTTGATTCAGCTATGGAAAAAGCTGATAACTGAAGTTTTACCTACTTCATATTTCCACTAATCCCAAATGGAGAGTTTGTGTAAAACAAAACTTAGATTTGCTTTAAATTGCTATGGATTTTACTATCTTGCTAATGAAGGATGATGAGCAATGCAAATGTAGTTATGTTCATAAACTTCTCAACCTTGAAATGCTGAGCTCTGAAGTCTCCTGAATGTATTATCAGCCTGTTTGCAAGCTTTCTTTAGCTACTGCAAGTTGATCATCCTGCTGAATTTCTTGTGCTGAAATCAATTTGTCTGTAACTGTTTGCCCTCTAGGGACCAGCATCAATCCAGAGCTGTGTATTTGATGCAAAATAGAATTTATGCCAATGATTCATCTATATTGAAATCTAATAATTTAAATCTTCATTTTTTCTGATTTACTTCCTTTGCTCATTAAACTGCATAGAGCAGAAGTAACTGATTTTCCGAGCATCCTTTTCAAGAGACACAATCATTTGCTCTCATGTAATAATGACTAAGAATATGATTTTGTTGTGTTGCCTACCTCTAAAGTATACTGTAAATGGTTCTTTTCTGTCTGTAATACAGAAAATTAGGCTGTTCTGGAATGCATAGTTGATGTGTACCTTAATAAACTTTTTACACTCCTGCCTGTGATAAGGTTTTTATCCATACCATAGACAGATTGGTATGTGTACCAATCGAATTGAATTAGTCATGCTCTTTTTCTAGTCCAACTGTGCTTTCTTTAGGCTTTCTTTAACCACATGAGAGCTGATTCTTGGCTTTTCTTTATACTTGTGGGGCATTGGTACATAAAGAACCTAGAGTGAATCTGGGGAAGCCTGAGGGAGGGGCACAGAATACTGCTGCCTCCAGTATGAGTATAACTCAGCCAGAGGTGGTGGAAGCATGCTGATGAGGCCATCTGTAGCTCAAAACTTTGAAGTGTAACTAACTGGAGTGCAATGAACCTTCCATAAGCTCTGAGATATCCAACGACTCTGCACCTCTCTCCAAAGTTGTTTGTAATTTCATAGAAGCAGCTTCCGTACATTCTGTAGTGCATTCCCAGAGATCTAACTGTGAGACATGTAAGACTTCACTAGCCATCCAAAGTGTTCTTCAAGGTCAGTAGAGAGAAATAAGCACATGAATCATTTAAGTCTGGTTCATCCTTGGTTAGGAGTCTAAACCAAAAAAGGACAGTTATGTCTGCTTTTCTTTACTGATTGTAAGACACTATGGGGTGACTAACTCAAACTTTGATGTTTAAATTTCAGGTGTATAGGGTAGGGTCATCATGTATAATTTTAGATACTTTATTTTCCTTACATTTATTGTGTGATAATAATTTTGTTTTTCTCAGCAAAGTATATTTCCAAATGCATTTCTCTCATAAATTCTGTCCCTAAAGTCATAACTTAATAAATGGGTAATGTTTAAAAAATATCACAGGAAGAAAAATTCCTCTTTATGAGATCTGAGAGATTTAAGCTTAATTGTGTACAGAAAAGAAACATCCTCAGCTGAGATTTGAACACAGAATGAAGAATCTTTTAGAATGACAGAAGAGATTGGTCCATGTGAAATAGACACTGCAGATGTCTTTTGACTTTCCAAAGAAGAGACGAAAAAGGCTAGAAATCCATGCCAGCACAGACGTGTGTTACACCATTGTTCCCTGAAGCAGTCTAACATATGCATTTTGCCTGAAAGCAAAAGAGAGCATAGTGTAATAGTAATACAGTATTGATTTCTATTCATCAAAAACTAACCCAAGCAGCACCCAACTGCTTGTAACTTCTGAACAAGTTTCTGAACAGCATTTAGTTTTTGCTTTGATGCAGAAAAAATAATATCCTAAAGAATATTCCTCTACATGACTAAATGTATACTTGCGTGATATTGTGACAGTGTTTAAGACACTAGCCCTCTTTCCTACGATTAGTTGCAGGGGGATACTTAGTTTTGATTACAAGCCCTTTTAGAGCAGGTCGAGTTTGTGCTTCTTTAGTGGAACTTGGGAATTACTGTAAAGATGTGTTAGTCATCTGCCGTTCATTCGAATAACTGTTCTTTCTGCTTGTAAGTGGTTTGCAAGGCCATGAAACAGCAAAAAAAGTAAAATAAATGGTAACTACCACATGGTTACCATTTCTGCCCCCTTGCAGATAGGAAGCTCTTCAGCATGTGAAGAAAACTAAAATGCAAAATAAAAGTAGCAGGACTGATCGTAAGTTTGAAAATGAGAAACTACTTCTGCATGGACTTGAACTTTTTTTGCCTGTACTGGGAGTGCCAGGAGTAGATGGAAGTGTTTCTGTACAGCTACATAATGTGGGAGTGGCGAAGAGGAGCTGACACATTATTTCACACGCATGGGATCTAGGAAATTAGTGTAAGTACTTCATAATTGGACTTTGTGTCTATCCTAATTTGGGTAGGGAAAAAAAGCTATCCTCTTTCTGTCTGTGGCAGAGTACTTGTATATTAAAATATTTTCACATCACTAGGTTTGCATAAGGTAAATCAAGTAGACTTTCATTCCATAATCTTTGTTGCATGGTGTGAACTGTAGCTCGAATTTGCTTGTTTAGCATTTAGAGATCTATGTTAGTGAGATGAATCACACCAGGGTAGGCCAGAGGTCTGCAACTGAAAGCACCGCCCTTTGTGATGCCTAGAGCCTCACAGGGTTTTCCACAGGGCTGGAGTTTCCTCCTCCCCAATTGCTTTCTACAATGCTCACTGTTTCCATGATTTAGAACCATTTCCTGGACTAATTTCAAATGCTTGTGCACTGATTTGGATGAAGTAAAAGACTTAGTTAGATTTTAGGTTAATTATTAATCTCTTTAACTTCTAGCACTGGTCCGTACACTGTTTGCAAGGTGTACTTTTGGGAGACGTTTGACGAAAGGAAAGACATTCTGTGATTAAAGCACAGAACTGAGAAATCTGAGTTATCATCTCTTCAGTCCTAGCTTTCCTGTGTGATCTTGAGCAAGGTGCTTCAAATATACTTCTGTTCTGAAGAAGACCTATATTTAAAACTAGCACCTTGTTATTCAAGAGAATGAAACTCTCTGGGTATTCAAAGTGTTAACGTGCTGACTTCACCAACAAAAAAACACCCCAAACCCCAAACCCACACCATTGATGCTTTGGGTATTTTTTTATTTTCTGTTCACTCTCAAGAGCTATTTGTCAAGGAAAGAAGTTGGTGTTGTGCCTTGTAAATCAAATAAATGGTAACCACAGGGCTCTCCTGCCTTCTATTGTACATACAGCCGCATCACCAAAGGCTATCACGCCATGATTCAATTATCTGTGCACAGAAAAGGTTTTCCTTTATTACCAGTATTCTTGACTTTTTTCTGGTCTTTAATAAGATTATGTGGTTTTAATGGCCTTCTTCTATTGAATAAGAGGTGGGCACTATTAAAAATATTCCCAACTTGCAATGCAAAGGAAGACTTCATCAAGAAAATAATGTTGTGCACAAATCTTTATTTAACTTTATTCAGCTGCCTCAGTACATAGTTTTTTTTAACATGCGTTTTGTGGGTATTTCAAAACATGATATTCTGGTTTCATAAAATTATCAAAATAATGATCTGTTATCAAAGCTTTTTTTGATTTATCATCTGTTGGGGTTGATGTAGCTTGAGAGTTAGCATGACTAGGCTGCTTAAGCAAAACAGTTCGCATAACTGAACAGGCCGCTGGAAAGGACAGCTAAGAATAACAATTGAGAAAGTTCTGATAGTGCACATGATGTGGGTTAGCAAAAACAAGATGTGTCCAAGGACGTGGAGGCGGCCTGTTGCTATTAGCGTTAGTGCATAGTTACCAACCATAAGGGAATATGGGGTGTGTGAACAGCGCGTGATTTCTGTCTGTAGCCTATCCGAGTAAGCGTGATCACGTGTGCAGATATGAAAAATGTATATAACCACGCAAGTGGAGCAATAAAGTGAACTGATTGTGCATTGCATCAATGTGTGAGAGTGGTTCCTGTCCCTTCATGGATGCTGAAACTCGGCAGTCATCCCAGTAACACTAGAGAAGATGCAAAAACAGAGATCATAAATGACCTACCTGATGCTGTCTTGCTGGTCATCTAGACTGTGTATTCCACTTCATATTACGCTGCACGGTGGGAGCCTGCTAAGTCTGTGGCAGGTGCAAAGAGAAACAATGTGTCCAGGAGCAACAGTCTGATAATTGCAATTTTTGTCATGAAAATGTCACATAATGTTTTAGCTTTTTCTTCAGAAAAAAAATGAGATGCAGGGAGTGTTACTCAAAGTGCGCACAGAGTATGAAAAATACAGTTCAAAAGGAATTGCTTTTATTTTAGTTCTGTGACCTAAGGGAGAAGAGGATGTATGTTAAATCATGAAGACCTATGTCCAGCCTTTAGTTTGGATATAGAATTGTTTAAACAGTGAGGATGAGTATATAATTTATGTAAACGTCCTGCAGGAAACTAAAGGCTTGTGAAATCTGAATGATGACAGATTCATAGCTTACAGAGAAATATAAAGTTGTGAGCTGAAAAACTGCTAGGAATGTAAGAGAAAGCGTGACTCACTTATTTGAGCTCTTGAACGGTCTGAAGATCCAGCACCGATTTTGATTAAATTTTGTGAATCAAATGAAAAGTTGAACTCTAACAAGTCTGAATTTTATTACAGACAGAAAAGCTTATTTTTTCGCATCCATGCTGTTTTGTTTAATAATAAGGAAGAAAGAAACTTTCTGTGTTCTCTTTTACATGCAGACTCACTTAAAAAGAAAATAGAAACACAAAATTCTACTGTTTTTTTGTTTGCCTGCTCCATATAAGTAGTCTTCAGTATGTGGATTCAGTCAGGGATAAATTAAGAATAATCCGTTGTATAGAACTCCTTTAGAAAGAAGAAAAGGAGCTAGTAAAATAAAATTTGATGTATATGTTATTACAGCAACCTGCATAAGACCTGTTCATATGTTATTGAAGTCTGACCAGTAAAGACAATATTCTAATAATAAGATATTTCATAATTATTATATTTTGGAGAAGAGTTGAATAATTTATTGATCCCTTAGCAAGTTTTCTTAACATGAGATCTGTATATTCTTTGCAGTGCAATGACAGTTATGGTTGTAAGTTTAAGTGTATGCCTAAACATAATTATAATCATTTTTCAAGGCTGAGTGTGCATATGCCTATGCCATTTGTCATAGGCTGTCTGGTTTGTTTTAATTTGTCCTATATGGCATTTTTCCTTGATGTGTTCCTTTTGAAGAGCTCTTGCCTCTCCTCCCTGGGAGATAAGTGTTTTCTTTTACTGATCTCTTTCTCAATTTCTGTAATTGTTCCCAGGTTTCACATTTCTTCTTTTTATCAGACTTTCGTCTGCTACAGTAATTTGTTTTCTAATTCTGTGAACTCATCAAGCAAGGGAAATATTTGATTAGAAAGTTTTGGGGTCTTTTATACTTATTATTTTTCTTGTTCACATATTTTGTCTCATTTTGTCCTGTGACATTATATGTTTTACTGCAGGAGGGCCATGGCCTTTTGTCTGAATAGCTTCACACTTTTAGAAGTTTTCAGCAATTTTATTTGAATAACTGGAAAATAATATTTGCTTACTATGTCATCTTATTAAAACATTTTATTTCTTTTGTCTTTTGCTTGTTATTTTCATACAGTTTTTTTAAAATTTTTATTCATTGAGAAATCTGGGTTTGAGTTGGTAATGAACAGAAACATAGAAAGCTACACATAAGCCATGAGCATAAGCATTTCTAGAGTTTTCAATCGGATATATTTTTATGGTTCTAACACATACTCATGCTATTCATTGGCAAATGTAAATATAGGTGGCTGTAGCTGAGCCTATGTAATCCCACTTAGTGGCGTAGATGTGCTATCCATGTGTTTATCTGCTGTTGGTGTATAACATGAGGGAAATAATCTTCTATTGTATCAATTAATTTGTTTATGAAAATTAAGTGAATTAATTCATGTGATTACATCAATGAATACAGTAAAATTGACATTCATGCTGCAAGAAGGCAGTTGGATGGAACCCCAACATCCTTAGATCATCACAGATTAATTTAACTTGGAAGTAAAGATAGAATTATTACAGCAGACGAGAGCATGTGGTTAAAATGGTAGTCCCCGTGGCTTGGAGTTTGTGTGTATTTCTTGATAATGAACTTGTTATAGCAGGGTGCTGGGCAGATGGAAGGAAGAAGAAATAAAGGGTATCGGTGTAATAACACAGAAGAGAGAAAAGACATGGGGGAATGTAGCGTCCCTTCATTAGCCCATTTCTATTCCTCAGTGATGGTGCTTCGTACTGCTTGACTTACTGCAGTTATGTCCACTAATGAATGCGACAAGATCACATTGAGCTGGGGAAGGCTGTAATGCTGACTGTGCCCTGGCTTGATTTCAGCTATATGCTTTGAGCTAAATGTGGGGAAAGGCATCCGTACCACCTGACCTGCTATGGGTGAGATGGACTGTATACTTCTTTATAAATTTTTTGCCTCAGTCTTCACTGGCAATCTCTCTTCCCACACCTCTTGATTGGATGGACCGCAAGATGGTGACTGGAGGACCAAAGTTCTTCCCACTGTAAGAGAGCATCGAGTTCGTGACCATCTGAGGAACATGAACATATGCAAGCCAATAGGACCTGCTGAGATGCATCCCAGAGTCCTCAGAGAATTGGCTGATGTCATTGCTAAGCCACTCTCCATAATATTTGAAAGGTCATGGTAGTCAGGTGAAGTCTCTGGTGACTGGAAGATGTGGAAGAAAATGCATTTAAAAATGGGTTGTGCCCGTTTTTAAACAGGGTAGAAAGGAGGACTCTGGGAACCACTGACCTGTCAGTATCACCTCTGTGCCTGGGAAGATCATGGAATAGAAATCATCCTAGGAGCTAATGTAAGGCACATAGAGGACAGGAAGCTGATATGAGACAGCCAGCATGGCTTCACCAAGGGCAAGTCCTGCCTGACCAACCCAGTGGCTTTCTATGATGGCGTGACTAGATCAGTGGACAAGGGAAGAGCTACAGAGGTTATTTATCTGGACTTCTGTAAGGCTTTTTACATAGTCCCTCACAACATCCCTCTCTTTAAATTGGAGAGTTATGGATTTAATGGGTGGATTGTTCAGTAGATGAGGGTTTGGTTGAATGGACGCATCCAGAGGGTAGCGGTCAGCAGCTCAATGTCCAGATGGAGGTCAGTGACAAGTGGCCTCAGGGGTCTGTATTGGGATCAGTACTTGGCAATATATTTATCAATGACCTAGATCAAGAGCACCCTCAACAAGTTTGTAGATGACACTAAGCTGAGTGGTGCAGTTGACATGCCTGAGGGACAAGATGCCACACAGAGGGACCTGGTCAGCTTCGAGAAGTGGGCTTGTGTGAACCTCATGAGGATCACCAAGGCCAAGTGCAGGTTCCTACACCTGGCTTGAGGCAACCCATGGTATCAATACAGGCTGGGGAATGAAGGGATCAAGAGCAGCCCTGAGGAGAAGAGCTTCAGGGTACTGATGGATGAAAAGCTGAATGTGAGATGGCAATGTGCGCTTGCCTCCCAGAAGGCCAACAGTATCCTGGGCTGTACCAAAACAAGCATGGCCAGCAGACCAAGGGAAATGATTCCACCTCAGTACTCCGCTCTAGTGAGACCCCACCTGGAGTCCTGCATCCAGCTCTGGAGCCCCCAGCACAAGAAGGACATGGAGCTGTTGGAGCAGGTCTGGAGGAGGGCCACAAAGATGATCTGAGGGCTGAAGCACCTCTTCTATGAGGACAGGCTGAGAGAGTTGGGCTTGTTCAGCCTGGAGAAGAGAAAGCTGTGGGGACACCTTATAGCAGCCTTTCAGTACTTAAAGGGGACCTATAGGAAAGATAGGGACAAACTTTTTAGCAGGGCCTGTTGTGACAGGTCAAGGGGTAGTGGCTTTAATCTATGGGAGGGTAGATTTAGACTAGATATAGTGAAGAAATTTTTTACCATGAATGTGGTGAGGCACTGGCACAGGTTGCCCAAAGAAGCAGTGGATGCCCACTCCCTGGCAGTGTTCGAGGCCAGGTTGGACGGGGCTCTGAGAAACATGATCTAGTTGAAGATATCCCTGCTTGTTGCATTGGGTTTGGACTAAGTGATCGTTCAAGGTCCCTTCCAAACCAAAGTATTCAATGATTTTATCATTACATCACCTGATGCGGGTAAACAGTGTTTGCCATTGACTTTTAGGCTGTTCCTTCTGGGGGCAATACTTCCCTTTGTTACTGGCACTGATAAAACAAGTACTGTGTAATAATTTTTAGAATAGTACCTGTAGGATTTTACTCTGCAATTTGGCTTCTGAGCAAACAAAGTGCAGTGACCAAGGACAGAGAAGTAAAAATATCAGGGGAGAGAAGCCATAGAGTAGTCCTTGACTTGCTTTTCCATTGGCTTGCACTTTTTCCAATATACCAGGATTGTGGTCAGGTTATTTACGATGACCAGGCATGTTACTCAGAGCAAGGATGGAACAGTCGCTGACACTGGCTGTAGAGAAGAGCATTGTTTAAATGGGTTGCCTTAGAAAGGCAGCCTGAAAAGGTCTTGATGGATACACAGAATTCACAGAAGCGTTAAGTAGATGTATTGCTGTGACTTTAGGGGGAATATAATTTTATTCATTATTTGACCAAAGTTTCTGATATCTCTTTCTATTGGACTTTGTCACTACCCCTCATATGAAAAATATTCTATGCACACCCTTGGGAAAAAAAAACAAAAGCTACCGTATGAGAAGTAGCTTAATTTCGCTGTAAGACTGAAGAAAGGGTTAAAGAAAATAATTGCATGTTAAATAATAATTTATTTGAAAAATAGTAGTTTACTGAGATCTAGCCAAAGCTTATCTCTCATATAAGGTAACGTTTTTTAAAAGGAGTGCTTTGACAACCCTGGAGAATCAAGCCCTTTATTTAGAAGTTAGTGTGTATTCTAGCACTGCTGCTGACAATGTAGCATAGCAGATGATACAAAAGAGCTTTTTAATGAGAACAGCTTTAAATACAGCCTGTGTGAATAGGTATATGGTACAGATTTGAAATAGCTTAACTAGATCTCACCTAGACAAAAGAAAGCATTTCAATACGGCTTTGGTTTTTATGCACTGTGATCAGTCTGGAGATATGACCAGTACCCGAGCTTCAGAAATGTGATATGTTTTTCAGGTAAGTTTTAGAAGACATCAAGAAAATACACAGAGCTAGACTCTTGATTTCTGTGCTATCACTTCCATGACTGAATCATTTCAACAAGAAAAGGGTTGTTGAGGGAACACAGGAAAGAAATGAAAGATCTTTTATATTACAGTACTTGAATTTGAGCTTCAGTGGTGTTACTCCTTGTATTCAGTATTAGTTGCAGTCCACTATTGAATAATCATTATACACAACCTGCAACAGTGAGCCAGCTGTAAATAGTAAGAACTCAAGTGATTTGCATTTTCATTCATCATCTAACATAAATTCCAACGACAGCTTAGAATGAAAGTGTTTATTATTAGGTTGTCTCTTTTGCCTAGAAAACACAGGATCAGTCCTGGAAGCACTTAAGGTAGAACATACATAAACGAAAATGACAAAGGAAAACAAAGGAAAAGGAAAACAAAATTTACGTTTGCAAAATACTCAGGCTTAACATGCACTCTGATGCTCTAATAGATATTTGGGTACTGAGGGATAGAAATCAATGACTGCTGAAGTAAATAATAACAGTGCCCTTAGAGGGCAAGTTTTTGTGAATGGATGTTTTAGATCAGAATATAGATATGTGTGCACACAAAAGTAACATTCAGGAAACTAATATTTTATGACTTGATGTCACAAGAAGCTTTGTTGTTATTACTGTGTTTTCTCACACAATTTTGGAGTTCATGATATTGAATTCATATCTGAGAGGTAACACATGAAAAAATGAATATAGCATAAGACGTACTGCTCCTAGTTCCAAAAGTATGCTTTCAAACCTTTCTTGCTGTCTGGTTTCAGGACTACTTTTTCATTATCTTATACATCTTCATCCCTCTTGCCCTCTGTCTGTCTCTCTTGAACACATTTTTGTAGGCAGTAGGTCTTGCGTTATTTGATGGGCCTGGCGTTGTTTGTTTCTTTTATGTACAGAACTAAAAGAAATCAAGAAACATCAGTGATTCTAACATAGAATAACTCAGTAAAGTTCTAATGACGCTGGCTGACAATACCATCAGGTGTTTTCCTAAATGTAATATACAATTCAAAGGCAGTGCACTGCAGGTAGAAAGTTTAAATGAGTTCAGAACTGTTATGAGGATGATTATTTCCAAACTTTCTCATTAATTCCAGAAATTGCATTTTGAATTACTGGATTTGTTTGCCCAGTATTTTAATTTGATTATACAAAAACCTATTTCCCTATGTTACCTGTTCAATAAAGTCCTTAATTTCTGACAACTAATCAAATATATAATCTAAGGCAGTGCTAAGTGTTAGAACTCCATCCGTCTTATGTGTCATGTCTTCCAATAGGAACAAAAGATACTTTATGGTAAACAGAAGACTTTGGAACCTAACATTGTTCTCTGATATAGCTAATTCTATCTAAGCTGCTTTGGATGCTATCTTGATTTCCATCTATTTATTTCTGCACAAAATGTGAGCATAGATGGACACTTAAAAAAATACTGTTTGAAGCATTGGAACCTCAGGGAACCTGCAAACTGAATGAGGACCTGTAAGTGCTCTAGTCCTTTGTGGCTTACTTACACTAGCCAACTGGAAGGCATAGACGAACACAAAAGGACAACTAAGATCTGTGCAGCGAAACATGGCTAGGATAAACCATTTAACAAAAAAACCTATTCTGCAAGAATGCACAAATTAGATCAGGCTGAAATGAAATAGGAAACTGCTATCAACCATTTCAAAACAAGTAACACAGACCTTAATCTTACCATATAGATACTTTTTCCTATGCTACTGAAAAATGAGAGTAATAACAAATACATAGGCATATCCTTCGTATATTAACAACAAAAAGTGTGTAAGTGTTTTGAAAGTTTGGTTTTTTATCTCAGAGCACTTAATGTTTTTGCTTCTCATCCAGCTGGATGCTACACAGAAACCAGTTTTTCTTATTCTTTCTGATTTCACATGAAAAACAGAATCAGAAACACAAAAGAGCAAAGAAAAAAAATTGGAAAGCATCTAGCAGTTTCAGAATTTTCTGCTTGAATTAATTTACACAACCTTCTTAAGCTTGCAGTTAAAGAGGCAGATTTTTTTCAGGGAGGCAGGGGTGTCTCTATCCATGCAAAAGCTGATTTCTAAATAACTACCTCAGGAAAATACTACTTATCTAGCAGTATATAAACCTAATGCTGCTGAGAAGAACCCACCAGATTTCCAGCTCCTGTGGGTGCCAGCTACAATGAGTATGAGAACATAACTTTAGGATTGGAATTATATCCCTTATATCCCATATTGAAATTATATCCCATAGCACTGTGAACTAACTGTCCTGAAATGCAATCGTAGCCTACACAATTCTCATCCCTAGAGTTTCAGTACCATCAAATCTTAGAAGTTTTTATCTACTGGGATCTATAATTGCCATCTTTAAAACAGTACCCTGTACCACTACCCTAGGCAACAATTAAACTGAACCCATTCACCATTTAGTTAAGCTTTTTCCGAGACGTATTATCCACAGTCAATTATTATTGTCTTTTCTCATTACTGTGGTTCAGCTCAAGTAACAAAGCAATGCAAATGTTTTTGAAATAACTATTCAGCCCTTTATTGCTTGGTTTAGAAAGATGCAAAGTTTTTACACAGACTTGAAAGTTAAAGCACATTGAATATTTTGTGTATTTTGTCCTAAATTTAGGAACATATTGTTACAGCAAATGTGTGGACTGCTGAATGTTCAGGGACTCATCCTCGAGTAACTATCACATAGATTCAACCGGGACCTCTTATGTGAGATTGTAAATTACCAGAATCCAATATATAGGCTGTGACCCCGTGGGAAGCCTGTACTGGAGCAGACTCCTGGCAGGACCTGTGGACTGCACCCTGTGAAAGGGAACCATGCTGGAGCAGTTAATGAGGAACTGCAGCCTGTGGGAAGGACTCACGGTGGAAATTCAAGGAGAACTGTCTCCCGTGAGAGGGACCTCACACTAGAACAGGGGATGAGGGTGATGAGTCCTCCGCCTGAGGAGGAAGGAACAGCAGAGACAATGTGTGGTGAACTGACAGCAACCTCCATTCCCCGTCCCCCTGCACCTCTCGGGGGGAGGAGGTAGAGAAAATGGGGAGCAAATTTAAGACTGGGAAGAAGGGAGGGGTGGGGGGGGAAGGTGATCACATATTTGATTTTATTTTTCTCATTATCCTACTCTGATTTGATTGGTAGTAAATAAAGCTAATTTCCCTAAGTCGAGCCTATTTTGCCCATGAAGGCAATTGGTGAGTGATTTCTCCCTGTCCTTATCTCTACCCATGAGACTTTGGTCATATTTTCTCTCCCTTGTCCAGCTGAGGAGGGGGAGTGATAAAGCAGGTTTGATGGGCACCTGGTGTCCAGCCAGGCTAAACCATGACAGTTGTGTTGGAGTCCATGGAGTTTAATGGCTGTATAAAGTATTAATGTGACCATGTATTCAGTATTTTCAGACTGTCATATAAAAATGCAGAGGGTAATTCAACCTTGTTATTTGAAGTTAGGTAGTCACCTTGTATCACTCTCTCATTCAAGCATCCGTGCCCTTATAGATGTTTTTTTCTAAGTTCTAGAGGAGGAAGGATTTGGCCAGGGTCATGCAACATTTTTAGTGCTCCAGAAGCAGACACAAAGGTAGGTGTACTAATTGCGCTGGCCTTCATGCATTGTTTTCATGTACATCCAGTCTTCTTACCAAAGGGAATGAACACATCCTACAGGGGTGTGTGGCCTTCAGGCAGAACCTAGGTACTGTGATCTATATTGTATTTCTCTTCCTTTGATATGGCATTTATTATTCAGCATATGAGGTGAAAGGCAATATAATATCCTGTAATAGTTAACACTTCTGTTGTGAAGCTGACTAATGGCTCAGTTATTCGCTGTGTCTCAAATCCCTTCTCTCTGTGCAAAGACTAGCTGGGAAGCTCCTGCACCACCCAGGAAATGCTGGGGGTGTGTGAACCCACAGCACTGATACCCAGCTATGCCATGGTTTTAACTATTGGATAGACTTGAATTTCACACTTATATCCCAATTATAATTCAAATTTTACAGCCTTTACCACAAAACCAACTGAGTCCTGTTGGAATTTTCATTGAAGACTGATACATACATTTATACCTGGAATGAATTTTGCCCAAGGTCTTTTACCTGAATATTTTTAAAAAAACAAAAACAGGTTCAAGGTTTGGCTTGGTTATTTTGTCTGCTGCTTTGTTCTTCTAACAATGTGGTAAAAAAAAATAAAAGTCCTATTGTAGAAACACAGTTGAACCAAGTGTGTAAGAGTATTATGTTTGTTCAGTGAGATTTACACTGTTTACCCCTTTGTGATAGAAGAAGAAGCAGTCACAGTCTGATAGAAAAGGTAAATGAAAAGGCACAAGACAAGTCATTAGACTTTTAAGAGAAGCGGTTTTCTCTCCTCAGTTGTACTAACTGTGGATGCCATTTACTTTACAAAATGTAAATAGGAGATAGTACTTTAATTCAGGTAGCCTTACCAAACTGTGCCCAATTGTAAAATGTAATACTGTTGCATTATGCATCTTCTAAAAATATTTTCGACTGGCTCATTTTTATTAATCTGTGAGAAATTTTGCAGTTGAACATAAAAAAAAATGTGGGTATTCGGTGTTTTATTATTTTTTCTGTGGTAAGTATAAGAAATTTATTATCTCTGATTCAACTTATATATATAGTTATTTAGAAAAGATGTTTTATTGGCAATGCTCTAAGAACTTATCTATTAGATAATGAGCAGAATAGAATAGAATAGAATAGAATAGAATAGAATAGAATAAAATATTTCTGTTGGAAGGGACATATAATGATCATCTAGTCCAACTGCCTGACCACTTCCAGGCTGAATAAAAATTATTAAGGGTATTGTCCAAATACCTCTTGAACACTGACAGGCTTGGGGCCTGACCACCTCTTTAGGAAGCCTCTTCCAGTGCTTGACCACCCTCTCAGTAATGAAACGTTTCCTGACATCAAGTCTGAACCTCTCCTGCTGCAGCTTTGAACCATTCCCATGCGTCTTATCACTGGATACCAGGGAGAAGAGATCAGCACCTCCCTCCCCACTGTCCCTCCTTAGGAAGCTGCAGAGGCACAATGAGGTCTCCCCTCAGCCTCCTTTTCTCCAAACTAGAGAAGCCCAAGTCCTTAGCTGCCCCCTGTAGGACATGCCTTCCAGCCCTTTCACCAGCTTAGTTGCTCTCCTCTGGACCTATTCAAGGATCTTCACATCCTTCCTAAATTGTGGGGCCCAGCACTGCAGGCACTACTGAAGGTGAGGCTGCACGAAGGCTGAATACAGCGGGCTAATCACCTCTTTTGACTGGCTGGTTACACTGTGTTTGATGCACACCAGGATGTGGTTTGCCCTCTTGACTGCCAGGGCACCCTGCTGACTCATATTAAAGGAACTGCAGCTGATACAGGAAGTGCATAAACAGGTAATATATTTGTGGATATATCTAAGAAATATAGGAAGTGCAGATGACAGCCACAACTTTTGCAAATCATTATTTCCCTAAATGTAATACTTAATGTTAGTCAAGTAGCTAGAAATAAGCTACACTTGTTATTCTTATCAGAAAAAGACAAATACAAAGTGTATATTTTGGTGAAGTAAAAAGTGACCGCTACAAAGCTACTTATGAGACTGGAACTCCATCTTCCTGGGTTCTCTTTCTGGATTTCTGGAGTTTCTTCCCCTCCCTGAACGTCTCCCCTTCCTCACACTAAATATTAATTTACAGTGAGCTTAAACACCAGAAAAAACAATCTTTGGATTATATAATTGCATTGTTTGTATGTTCACCAAATTTATTTGTGTGTGTTATGAGCAATTTGGAGCATTCCACTGCACACGGCAGTTTTCATAGCTCAAATGTATGCATTTCAGTCCTGAATGTTGTACAGTGAGTTAGCAGATCAGACTGCCTGTGTGGAACAGTCTGAGTATAAGTTGTGTCGTTAGTGACATTTCTTGGCATTCTATTAGTGAAGCTTCTGTATAAGAAATATTGTATCAACACAAGAATATGATTTTGGTTTTATCATTGCCAAGATAGCAATCAGCAGGATAGATTGAAAATAACTTAGTCTCTTTTTCAGGATAAATAAATGATCAGGAAAATAAGAAGTTCACTAGAATAACTCTATTTCCAGCCTATCATCTTACACTAGTTTTCCAGTATATGGGAAACTCTTTTGGTGCTTAAAGAGTAAAATCAAATTTATGATCTATTCTTCTTATCTGAATGAAGATTCCTGTAAAACAACCTACCTCTACACTGAAGACTGGACATCATTTAGAAGGGAATCTCATATCATATCTATTTGTGTCACAGCCAGAAAAAGAGGGAGTGATGGAGGCAATTAGGGAGCAAATTGTGGGTTGCATGAATTTTGAAAAATTTTGAAATCTATAGTTACTGGTTGCAAACAGCAGCTGTGCATAAAGAATATTTTATGCAACCTCACTGCATACCTTGTTTGAATGCTCAAGATTGTGGTTTATGTATGACATTCAAGCATATACTTCTGTAGAAAATACTCAGGCTGCTTTATTGCTCTTTTCAAAGGAGTACCTAATATTTCCTGTTAGACTTCGTCCTATATATTGATGACATCAGGATTAATAAATGATAAGATTAAATCTTTTAAGTAGCACCTGCAAAGTGTTAATAACTCAATTCTCGTGAAAATCAAAATGAAAGATATAGGGCACCTTGAATAAAATGACCTTTAAATATGAAATTTAATTCCTGGGTCCTAATCTCTATAATTGCATTCTTGCATGCCTGCATTCCTCTTAAAGGTAAGAGTCTAAATAATATTATCATGCTATTTGTAATTTTTGCATGTTTATTTGTAAATTTTGCATGTGGCGCACTATATCGCATTGCCCTGTATTTCATATCAAAAGAAATGTTACATGTATATATATGGGTATACACGTGGTTGTTAATGAAAAAATAAACTTGCAATTACTTTTATGCAAAAGAATGATGTCTAAATAAATATTAGAATAGATTCAAGGAGGAAGATCCCAGCAAAATGTCTAAAAACTGGAAATCCTTATTTATGACTGTCTGATCATACCCCCAAGTATGTTACTGAATCACTGTGCTTGTATCTCACTCGTTTTTCTTCTACAACATAAAGGTCCTTTTATAGAATTTCCAAGAAGAAGCTACAAGAATCTGTGGATTTTCTACTCAGAGTCTATAAGCAGAAACCTATTTTTTTTAAAGTGTTTAAGTGCTTTCAGTTTCTATGAAGTTATTATAAGGTAATAGGTGTTCAAGCTATTCATGACCAAAAGGTCATTAAATTACAATGTCCCTGTAGAAAATAGTGCAATTCAGATGACATTTATCAAGGTTATATGAAACTACTTTTGTGCTGTATGTTTAAAAGGCGAGAGTTCTTGCTCTTTTCAATACAATAAAATAAAATAACAAAATTCAATTCCATAAAATTCTTTTTAATTATTATTTGAAATAAAAGATCTTCTTGTGTGATTGTGAAGACATTAGTGCTAATAGAATAGTAACAATTTTCACTACATAGATAAAAAACCTAGAGTTAAGAAACATTACCATTAGTTTCTGTTAATACTATTTTTTGTCCAGTTGGAATCTTTTATCAATGTATATGTTGTATTATCTTTTAAAGGTCTATTGATCCGAAGAAGGTGTATGTTATAAATAAATCCATTTGCTGCAGGATGTGAAGCGAAGGTACATGTGCTGTGTTTCACATAGCATTATTGAGATTAAAAATCACATGGTCAGTGGCATATAATGGGATAATTCAGGATATATAATGCTGTTAACAGAAGACATAATGGCTATGCTTTGTGGGAGATACTATTGCTCAGCTTGGTGAAGAGGTGCTATGAAAAAAAGGAATTGCTTATTATATGCATGTCCTATGGGGACAGTGACAGGATGATTGAAGTACATTTTCACAACTTTAGAGACAGAACCAAAGATGACTGCCCATGGTTCTCCTACACATAATTATGATTGTTTGCTTAGGAAATTTAGGATCATTAGGATGCAAATTCAAACCATGTCACTCCGCAGTGCGCCACTTGTAACAGAAACAGACATTTGTGGGGGTTCATGTATGCCAGCATTTTTAGCAGCTTCTTAAAGCAAAACCTGAAGATAATCTCCGGGAGTGCACCTTCTAATCCAAGGGACTACACTAGAGGCAGACCCAGAGTAAACACCCTGAAAGCCAACAAGTTCTTGGTGCCAAGTGTTTTGCTCTGCAGACCCACTCCAATGTAATTCATGACCTTCAGTGAGGCTATCCTGTTCATCTGACAGATTCATGTGGATTGTAACATACCATAATTATCACCTTCTCTAGTGCTTGTCTTTTTTTCCAGCTGAATAACTATCACAAAATTTTGTTCAAATTAATGGTTGTTAGTAACATTTAGCTTAAATTTGTGTACTAGCTGACTTCAATGAACATAAAAATTTAAATTACTAAACTTTTATCTTGGTTACTTTTAAATAAAGTGAAGTAAAAGCTGACGTATTGTGACTGATATATGCAACTTTATGAAAGATTATTGAAAAATGAATAGCCAGAATAAATCTTGTGGAAAGTGCGGACTGATTTTTTGCTAGAAAGTGTTAAAAAATTTGATAGCTTCATCAAACTGGTCATCAGTACATTTAAAATCATATAAAATAATCGGTACTCAGATAGACACATTTGGGTCCAGGTGCTATCTTTCTACATATTCAGAATGAAGTATCTCACAGTTTTCCACATCGCCTTCATGATTGTGTTGCAGTGACCCTTATGTATTTATAGTGTCTATGTTAGGTATTGGGCAAGGGAATTTTTAGCTTTTTTGGTACAAATGCAGTTGTAACTTGGATAGCTGTGGTGGTTGCCATTTATTTATAACTACTGTTGATAGTTTCAGTCAAATTATTGGCAGTCAGTCCTTAACCTCTTACCAGCATCTAAGCATGTAAGATAAGGACTAATTGAACTGAAAAGTTAAATTTACTTCAATTTGTTCGTCAACAGAAGGAATTACCACAGCCCTGCTGCTGGTAGTCTACCAGTTTTGTGACTATGTACTGGACTTCCACACCTAAGGCTGACAAGGTGAATCTCATTGGCAGGAAATTCACATATAACTGAAATACACTACAGTACTGCTCTATATTGCTAGAATCAAAAGAACAATACTTGGCTGTAATACCACATACTTTTTTTGAGTCCTTCCACCCTTGAGAGTATCAATGGTAACAGAATGTAATTGCCCTGTGTGACAAAGCTGTAGAATACTGCGTTCTATAATACCATCACAGAACTTTGTACAAAATCTTGATTGTTTTTTCCCCATGCTTTTCCCAGAAAGACTTTTAATTCTTCTCCTAAGGGGAAAACAGGATGGTGTATGGAAGGCACATTGCAAATCTAAGCCTCCAGTTACTACCAGTAACTGCAGAGCTACTTCGGCATTCTTTCAAAGATCCTTCATCTCAGGTCTTTCAAAGCAAAATACATTTGTTTTGTAAAGAACATCTTTTTTTCTACTGTTAGAAAAAATGCAATGAGGTGTTATAACATTCTTCATATTCTGATAATACAATAGGTCACTAAACAAAGTTACTGTGTTTTTCTCCAATGTAAATTAGAAACATTTATGGGATTAAAGATGGTGTGCAGTGGCACAACCTCTCTAAAAAAGACCCTGACCAGAATGCATTCCAGAGTTTTCTCCAGAATGAGAAATTTTTATTTAAATCTTAAATTAAATTAAATTGAAGAATAAAATATCACCTCAATATAGTATATAGTTATTAACCAAACAGCATTAAAACACATTTGATTTATGATCAGAATCCAAAATACCAAGGGTATTTCCAAAAATACATACTTCAGAAGCAAATAACATTTGTGTTACATAACCACTCCCCATTCCACAGTAGGTACAACTATATTTTCTGAATCATATGGGCAGTCATCTCGCAAACAAATTCTCCCCTGAAAAAACTTGGTTGAAACTGGCTCTTAATTATTGTTACTAATTTTGAATATTTCCTTGATCATCGAGGTTTTGCTCCTTGAGTCAGGAAAAAAGCAAATAAAATTAGAAACTCCAGGCAACAACTGGGGAGAAAAAAATCACCTGGAGAATGGAGTATGAAAGATAGGAGGAAATGTAACACCAAGTATTGTGAAATATACAGCATACTTTTCCCTGTGCTAGAGAAAACCTTGAAAGAATTAAAAATTCTTACTTATAAATTCCTCAGCAGTGAGATGAAATTGAAGGGCAAATGTGAAAAAAATGATGATTGTTAAATCTGAGACTTTTTTAAAGTGTAAAAAAGTAACCTGTCCCCATTAAGAAATGTAACATGAGCCAGTCAGCCAGCCTTATTTGATTATGGAATTAGGGGAGAAAGCAGTCAGGTGGTTCCTGTAAGTTTTTTTAGTAGCTGATCTGTCTCACCTAAGGCACTTTCCCCCTCTTCTCTAGCCTTATCTTGCCCCCACCCTAGTCCTGGGATGTCACTTTTACTGCATTTTTCTCATTCCTTTTTTCTGGTAGCCATCTCACTACTCATTCTCTTACAGAGAGTTTTGCAGTCTAGTATTTTGAAGAGCTGGCTGAGCTCCAGGAGGCTGGAGAGAAGACTACTTCAAGGTCAACCCTGGAGCAGGGAGACATGGTTTGCTGGATCAGGTGACTGGCTTAGGCTTGTGCTAGGCTGTAAGGAAAGAACTTGAAGGGGCCAGCTGAATGATACTACTAGATAGTAGTGGTTGCTGTTGGGGAAGGTGTAGTGTTTCCTCAAGAAGTGTTTCCTCAGGAGTACTAACAAGGGAGGCGACTGTTTTCTGCTCTATACTGGCTGTACTAAGGCAGTGGAAGCATGAAGGGTGCTTTGCACTAGGTGCATCATAGCTGACTGCAACAGGATCTAGAAGCAAAGCCTAGTTCCTGGCATCACATGTAGGGAGACCTGAAATCTCAGAAGCGGACTTACCTAAAGTGAGACTGCTGAGCAGGAAGCTGCTAGCCTTGTGGGAATGCTGAGGACAGTGCACCTTCAGTCTAGACTAAACACAGCTGCCTTTGATGCTGTGGTGCCTCTACTGAGGTTTTATCTACCAAAAATACCCCCAGAAAAGAAGTCCCTGTGACACGTCTTTCAAAAGCACTATGCTTTTAACAAAAGACAGGTTTTTCCCATTTTCCTATAACTATTGTTTGTTTGTTTGTTTGTTGTTAGTCTTCTTGCATGATGTGGAAGATCAGAATTTTGTTTCCCTCCACTTCATGTTATTCAACTCACCATCCGAGGAAAATGTTTTAAATACTGGAATACACATGCAGGTTCAAAGAAAGGTGTGCTGTGCTGGATTTTGTTTGTAGGTTTTGTAGAGTTGCTTCAGAAAAATAACTTTGGGATAAGTGTATTTATTTCACCCTTATTTGAGAGATCCTTTTCCGTATATGTGAGCTAATGCTTTGACTGCATACTGATACATTTTAATAGAAGTTTCTTCATTAATTTTACGTTAAAATTTTCTTTTTACACCATGCCCTGCAGTTTTTTCCTATCCCTGCACATCCCTCTGGGTCTCTTTGGTGATTTAGAATCCTAATGTACTTAGAGGGGCTACTTGATGTCATATTCTTACTAACACCTACAGCATCTGCAAAAATATCCAACATAAAACAGCTGAACTTCCAGGTTACTGTACAAGTAAGCACCTTTAGGGTGGATATATGTATATGTCATTTCTTGTCCTTAAAGAAAAGTGGCTCACCTCCTGAAATTGCTCATAGAAACATGTTCCAGTAAGCTAGCTTACAGCTTTGTAACCAAATGTGTAGACAGAAGAAAAAGCCCCTCTTGCAGTCCAGATGTGAATACCAAAGTGGGAACACAGTGCTCTTGTTCATCTTTGGTGTTTCCTAAGGATGCCTTTAGATTGTTTTCTGAACTTTTTAAAGGCTTGTAAGTTTTCTGGAGCCTTGGTACTCAGTTAAGGGGATAACTACGGGGACAATTAACGTGTTCTCTTGACTATCTGAATAAACTTGATAAGCTGAATTTTGACTCGGCTGTCAGAGGCAAATGTTTCAAGCCAGCTGTACCCATACTGCAGTCAGATAGGACTAAAGTTGGGCTTGCTAGTGTGCATTTCTGAATACCGTCTTCTAGCCCGTCCCCCCGTTTCTTATGATTCATGGAATATGATGCTCTGGCATACCTCAGCTTCTCAGATAAATTTGCAAAGTAAACTGGTTCATACTGAAGAGCAGGAAACCAAAGTCTAAGACTGGGAGCAAGCCGTTCCATATGTAGAAGGACTTGAGAGCAAAAGAGCTCTTTGCCAGAGCTGATGCTCAGTGCGAGAGCTGCGGTGTTGGTGTGCAGCCTTCTCTGTCTCCATCCAGTACTTGCTTCTGCCAGTTTGTCTTCCTCAACCTCTACCCAAAACTGTTCTGCTTGGAGTCAAGCAGTTTGATTGACATTTTCAGCTGTCATAATACAGGTGTGCGGTACCATCAGGAGCTCGGTGCCTTAGAATGGCAAATGCTGCAGGTGTCGCTGAGAGCTTCTTTCAGCACTTCTCTTCCAAATGTGTAGGGGTTGTACACTGGAATACGAATACCATCTGTTGCTTACTTGAGGTGTGGGCTCTATAAATAACTTAGAAAGGACTGACATTCTGATGCTGTAAACTTAAGATATTTCAGCTGCCTGCAAGACTTTTGTATCTTCTGGAGTTTGGGGGATTTTGACCTGGGTTAAACCAGCTTTCTATTCACATCTGCAGACAGGAATCTTTACTGATCCCTAGAACCCAACTAACTGTTTTTGTAAGCAGTGCTGGCTATGTCCTGCTATCATATGTTTCTGTTCAGGCTGAGTGTTGTAGACTCTGTCTGCGTTAGTGAACAGTGCAGCACAATCAGTTGAATAGATTTGTAGCACGAACTGGTACCAAGAATGTATCATCCACTCTGTTCGTGTGCTGTTCTTTACCCTTCTGACTAGCTCTGATTTGGTCCTGTGCACTGAACAGTTGCAATTCATCAGCTGTGCTTCTGCTTCTCGTCTTTGAGTTGCTTTGGCCTGAAGGATTCCACTGCACATGCACCAGTGTACACCAAGTGTGTGTGCACACCCAAAATGGATGTGGAGCTTTGTTTCAAAAGTGCAGTTCTGTTCCAGACTAAAATTCCAGTATGGATGAACCCATCAGCTCTTCAGTTAAGATATGGCTGGTGAGAATGCCTTGGTACTTGAGATTTAGGTGACTGAGTGAACAAGCCATGGATTTTTGCTAACCTGACAGTGGTTGTGTAATTTCATCAGCCCATGGACAAACATCAGTGCACGAAACATTGCGCATGTGACCCTTATCCCACCTCTCACCTTGGATCTTTGTGGGTGAAGGAACTATGACTTCCCAAGTGTCCTTAAAGAATACAGCTGTTCTTCCCCTTCCTTTGTATGTTCAAGGTAGCACTTCAGTTATGTGATTTTAAAATCCTGAAATTGCACTTGTTTTACAAAAATTTACTGGTTTCCAGAACAGATTTTTCCTTTCACTCAGAAGCTAATGATCACTCCCAGCTTTTCTACGCAGTCATGCAGTCTTTGTTTCTGTCCCACTGTAGATGAGTTTCTGGACATAATTTTCTGAGTTAATCTGGCCAACTACAGTTGAAGAGCTGATGGCATGGGAAAGCCTAACTCAGTAAAAGATGTGTGGCACTTTTAATAGGGCAAGTACATTTATTCCTTCGAGAACATTGCAGTTCATGGTCAAAGTTGATAATGCAAGCAATAATGAAAGTTCAAGGCTGTAACGACATTATAGGCCAATGTGGGAAAGTGACAACAGTAAAATGACCACGATAAATCATCCTCAGTCCTCTAAGGAGTCAAAGAATAACTTTAAATATTTTCAGTCTAATGCGTGTTCTCTCCTAGTCAAATAAACAAGTTACAGTAAGAAAGTTGGAGAGAAAAAGCACAAAGTTTTCCTGTGTTGTTCTCTCCATGGACTGTCCCTAAAGGTCTTCAGGAAAAGTCCAATTAATTGTTCAGGCATACAAAGAAACCCTCAAATAGTATTAACATAAGATATGCTACAGTACCTTCAGAGGACAGTAACTAAGCCAGTTGCTTACCAGTAATATCCACAGTACCTTGTAATAATGTGGATAGTAAATCCTGCCTATGTGAACTGGTTGCTGTCTCCAAAATCCAGCTTCAGTGAACCAGTAGGTAGGCAGTATAAATATGTAGGAAATAAAAAAATGTACTTGCATATGAGCTAAAGATTGTAAGATAAAATCATTGTGGATCTGGCTTTAGAGGTCTGCCACATTAGAAACTGAAGTTCTATCACTCACATGCAATGTCACAATGATGTGCTATGAGCTACTCAAAATCTACACTAATTAATCCCTGTCATTTAGTTACAGCTTTTTGTAGGAAAAAAGAACATGCCTGCAACCCATAAATAAACCTGGTGGGAGGCGACAAAATTCCTCAATACCTTACATACATCAGTCATATGAATTGGTGATTAAAGACTTAAATAAAACTGTTTGTTATATCTTTTTGAATTTTACATTGTTTTGCCGACAAATGATAGTGTTCCAACCAAATGATTAAAAAATTTAATCCTCATGGCATGTTGTATATTTTTTTAAATTAGTGCAATGATTAGAAGAACGTAAGGATAATTGTCAGCATATCTGATTAATGGCTAGTCAGCATAAAAAAACAGGACATGAGACAGGAAAATTAATGCATTTTACCCACAGACATGCCAACCCTGAGCAAAAGCTGATAATGGAGACAACAACAAAGACCAGAACTCTTGGGGCACTGATTGATGAGCCTTTGGAAGAATTGCACAGGCATATCTTTGAAGACATTGAATCAGAACTTTGTAATTGGTAAGAAGGGAGGGGGATGGGACACAAGATTATTGTGTGTTTCATGGGAAAGAGTTATCTTAAAGGATAGTTGAGGGGGATGTTCTGTCATTTGGAGCAGATGACAAAGAATCTAAATATCCCTATTAGCTTTAAAATTATTGCTTAGGAGTAAAACTGCCACACAACATGTATGCAGTTTCTTCTCATCTGTTTAACCAAAAAAAAAGAGATAAGCTCATTGGTGTATATTCTGTTTGTTAGAAATGGCATCCCATTTTGGGGTACACAGACCTTGACACTGTGCAAGCACTGTTTGGCAGTAACTAAAAAATCCCTGTATTATCAACGCTCTTTTCAGCACAAACCCAAAATATAGCCCCACACAAGTTACTCTGAAGAAATTTAACTCTAACTCAGCCAAAACCAGTACAGTGAGGTATGGAAAGGAACCGGTTTCTGAGAAAAGCTTTGTTAAGCCAAATCCCTAGCTTGGTTCAAAGACAACTAAAGGCCATACTACCCCTCCAGACAAACCAGAAGAAGCAATCAAATCTGAGAGGTCACAGCAGCCTCTTTCCATGACCAGGTGTGAGCAACCTCCTGCTGCAAAGCCATCTGGCCTGTTATCATGGCTTTTTGCATGAGTATTATGCCCTACTAAGAAGCATCTTAACTTGGACAAAGTGTTTTCGTAAGAGGATGTTATGGGTTTGCATGGCAAGGTTTTGGTAGCAGAGGGCCTATAGGGGTGGCTTCTGTGAGAAGCTGCAAGAAGTTTCCCCCATGTCTGATAAAGCCAGTGCTAGCTGCCTCTAAGACAGACCCGCTGCTGGCCAAGGCCAAGCCAATCAGTGATGGTGGTAGCACCTCTGGGATAACGTATTTAAGAAAGGAAATAAAAAAAAATCCGGAGTGAAATGGCAGAGTAGGGAGAGGAGTGAGACGATGTGAGAGAAACAATTCTGCAGACACCAAGGTCAGTGAAGAAGGAGGGGGAAGAGGTGCTCAAGATGCCGGAGCAGAGAGTCTTCCCTTGCAGCTCGTGCTGAAGATCATGGTGAGACAGGTTGTCGCCCTGCAGTCCATGGTGGTGCACGGTGGAGCAGATATCCACCTGTAGCCCGTGGAAGGGATCCCACACCAGAGCAGGTGGATGCCTGCAGGAATCTGTGATCCCGTGGGGACCCCTGCACAGGAGCAGGCTCCTGCCAGGATCTGAGGACTTGTGGAGAGAGGAGCCCACACTGGAGCAGATTTGCTGGCAGGACTTGTAGCCCCATGGGAGACCCACACTGGAGCAGCCCATTCCTGAAGAACTGCACCCCGTGGGAAGGACCCGCACTGGGACAGTTCGTGAAGCACTGCACCCCATGGGAAACACTCATGTTGGAGAAGTTTGTGGAGAACTGTCTCCCGTGAGAATAACCTTCACACCGGAGCAGGGGAAGAGTGTGAGGAGTCTTCATCCTGAGGGATCAGAAGCGGCAGAGATAAGCGGCATCAGTTCAGTGATGAACTGACCATAACCCCCATTCCCTGTCCCCCTGCACTGCTTGGGGGGAGGAGGGAGAGAAACAGGATTGAAGCTGAGCCTGAGAAGAAGGGAGGGGGTGGAGGGGAGATCTGGATTTATTTCTCACTATCCTACTCTGATTTGATTGGTGATGAATTATACTGCCTTTTCTCCCCAAGTTCAGTCTGTTTTTTCTGTGACAGTAATTGGTGAGTGATCTCTCCCTGTCCTTGTCTCAACCCTCAAGCCTTTCATCATGTTTCCTCTACCCTGTCCAGCTGAGGAGGGGGAGTTATAGAGCAGTTTTGGTGGGCACCTGACATTTATCCAGGCCAAACCAAAACAGATGATCATTGCTATGATGAAATGTCTGGTCTGCTGGGAATAGAGACATGACAAATTTACTTTTATCTGCACCTACTTCCCCTCAGCAAATTTGAAAATGATTCAAAGCTGTGAGGACTGATTGATTCACCTTGATTGTGCTGCCATTCAGAGGGAGTTTGGTAGGCTGAAGAAATGGGCAAACAGAAATCTTATCAATTTCAGTTAATGGAAATGTGGATTCCTGCACCTGGGGAAAGAATAATCTCGTGCACTGGTACATGCTGGAGGCCAGGTGGTTGGAAAGCAGCTTTGTGGAAAGAGATGCAGGGGTGCTGATGGACAGCAAGTTGAACTTGAATCAGCAATGTGCCCTTGCAGCAAAGGTGGTAACAGCCTTCCGGGATGCATTAGGAAGGGGGTTGCAAGTTGAGGGACTTGATCCTCCCCCTTTACTCAGTGTTGGGGAGGACACACATGCAGTGCTGTTTCCAGTTGTGGACTCCCCTGTACATGAAAGACATGGACATATGGGAGCAAGTCCAGCAAGGGACCACAAACATGATAAAGGGACTGCAGCATCTGTCATATGAGGAAAGGCTGACAGCTGGAATTGTTTAGAGAAGGGAAGGGAAGGGAAGGGAAGGGAAGGGAAGGGAAGG
>Ga0065711_1031580_pt1 | contig 29311 bp, 11 predicted proteins | sample Hoacrofraction12_FD_59098 | JGI IMG/M metagenome (GOLD analysis project Ga0065711, IMG submission 59098) | Hoatzin crop microbial communities from Cojedes, Venezuela - Epithelial fraction 12 v2 (version 2) | ecosystem: Host-associated > Birds > Digestive system > Esophagus > Crop | place... | reverse complement strand
CCCCCCGAAATTTTCAAGTCTAGATCACTTCTAAAATATTATTAGTCTTGCATTCCTGATATGTGCCTCATCTTTTGGTCCATCTTTTGTTGTCTTTTGTTTTCTGTTGGTGAACAGGACCTAAAACTAAACATAGGACATAATCCTCCAGGCTCTCCTCAGGGGGCTCTGCGGAGGGCTTGCGCCCAGCCTGTGGTACCACTTCCGAGCCTAACAAAGACAGCACTTCACGGGTGCAGTCTGTGGACAGGAGGCTTTCCTGAAGGAACATGAACTTCCTTTGATTTCAGGCACTTTTTAATCATATCGCTCTCGGAACTGGTCAGATCATGTTGTTTTTCTTTTCCAAGTTTCCTATCTTTCAGCATGTGGCTGTTATTGGAACACCTAATGATGCGGAGCATGGTTGATGAGCCCTCACTAGAGCCATGTTCTTGTGACGTAGTCGATGAAGGTGAATTTCTTTATTGCTTTCTAACTTCATCTATCAACTCATCACACAGAGCTACTCCATTTGGGAAATGTTCTTTTTCACTTCACTTTTTCTTATTTTTTTTTTCTTTCTTCCTTCTGCTTTTCAGAGACACAAAAACCTTGAGCAGAAACTTCTTTGTGTGGTGTGTGGCACTTTGTTTTGTTCTGATTGTTTGTTTTAATGTAGTCAAACTAGATAAAGGAGAAAGTGAATTTGAGATGGTTGAACAAGCTGAATGGAGTAAGTTGGGAGCAGCTAGAAAACATGGAGGAAGAGAGAGACTTGTGCTTCTTTGTGAATCATCTGTTCTCCCAAGATACGCGTGTGTGTGTGTGTTCACACACATAGTTCCTTTTGAACTACTTTATAGCTAAATTTACTGACAGTATTAGCTATGGGAATAAGTTGACCTTATAGAGTGTCAACATTATGACACTTATTTGTGATCCCACATTAAAAAACTGAGGCAAGGAAGTCTATATGATACCTCCAAGGCCAGAAAAGGCATTGGCCGTTTCTGGTTACTGGTGTGCAGCTTAGGCTCATTGTCCCTTCCGAAGGATTCCTGGGTAGAAGTCATCCAGTGATCTTTTGTTTTAAAAATTCATGTTTAATTCTAGTGAAGGTTAATAAAGCCTTCTTCTATTTGCTAGGTTTAAAAAAAGAAAAAAGAAAAGCATAACGGATGACTTTATTGGTGCACATATATTATAGCTGCTTTGATGTTTCCATGTTTTCCATGCTGACAGGTGAGTGATTTCTGTGGGAGTAAATCAATTGCGCCAAAACTAGTAGTACAAAGCACCAGGGTCTCCCTAGTCTAACCAAACAGAAGTTCTGAAGTATTTTGAAATATGATTTAACACATTCTCTTCTAGAAGAATTTGATGAAGTTTTTTGGTCCTAAAATACACATGACAAATTGCAGCTTGGTTTTTAGTGTAAACATACGTTTCGATTTCAAGGAGCTGCCAAGCTTACTTCTGAACAGGAGATTAAGGAACTCCCTGACTTCTTCCTAGACATCTTGTGTTCCCTTCTTTTCTAATTCACTTAGCTTTCTTCTGCCTAACTCTGAATGTTGTAATCCAAACTTGACTTCAGCTTTCAGTCAAGCTGGTGTAACTTGTTGCAGTATTCTCCTGCCACCCAAAAGCAATCATTTGCTATTTTTATCAAAGTTTTTTTCTTAAGTAATGCATATTTTTAAATATTTTGTTGAAATCACTTGCTTATAAAACACAAAGGCAAATCAGGTGTAGAAAGAATGTGCTGAGCATCATAGCGATTTCTTAGAAATCATTAGGTAATTCAATGATGAATTTCACGATTAGGAGTCAGGAGAAAACATTATTCTGTGTTATGACAGTGTTTGTAGGAAAGGTATTTAAAGAGATTTAAAAACATCTGTACCAGCACTTTTGATGACAAATTTTGCTTTCACACCACAATTTGAATAGCAAAACATTTACTTGGTTTCACTGGCACGCAGTGGATTCCCAAATGATTATTCTTTCTTCCCTAACTGTGAAACAACATGAAAAACTATTATTGTAACCATCTACTGTTACAAAATAGCAGTGAGTAATATGTAAACCCAAGTGTACAGTGAATTTGTAGGATACACTGCTCTTAAATCTGTAAGCTTGAGATGGTCTTTGGGGAATCTGTCCTTTAAGACAACACTGGAAATAAACTGTATACAAAAGTACCTAAACCTCTGAGGTTCCTTTTCATCTGTCCTGACCCAGGTGCTGAATTTGGAATAGGTCTTGTCAGACTGATACATTATTTCCTGCTTTTGGAAAGTCTATACTGAACAATGGGATTCTGTTGCTTCAACATAGGTCTCTAATGCACACTCAACTGGCAGCTACGACACAGCCTTCCTAGAAAGTCAGCTAGAGGCTAAGGCTTGTAAAATGATAGTAGACACTGTGTTTAGGTAGCTGATGTCCAGCTAATTTTTGTAGAGTATTTGTCAGATCAAAGATCATAGACACTTAGTGGGAAGTAGCTGATGGAAAAATCAAAGCTAATCAGTCAGCTTCAGTACAGTTGTACCAACAGGTAATGCTGATCTGAGAAGACGAAAAACAGATTTTGATTTTTTCCTGTGGATGGGGGAAAGAAAAAGGTATAAGGACAAAGAAAGGCCTTTACTAATTATTTTCAAAAGAAGTATTTTTCTCTAAGAAGCAGTTTTTTATTCACCCTTTCTTAAGGTCTCCCCTGTTGAAACATAGCTATAGGAAGGAAAATGCAGTCCGCATGGAAATCAATAGCAGTTCTCCTGCTGATTTCATAGAAAAATGCTTTGATAGCTATATGTATAAACTATCTACCTAGAATTAAGAAGTCTGTCCCTTGCTCTTGAACATGTGTGCCCTCATGGCATGGCATATTTTTGTTGCATCTGTTCCCATAAAACTGGAGGTTTTCAGATGAGACCTTTATAAGTAAATCTCTCTCTTTATAGAATTGACATCCCTATGACACCTTTTTTTCAGCAAATGTTTGTTCTGGCACCTTTTCTGTCTGCTTTCTCCCAAAGTGTGCTGATTAGGATCGCTGGATGGCTAGTTTCTCTGTTATAGAGATGGCTGGATTTCAACATGCTATAAGAATATAGTCTCTAAAGCAGCTGGGGTAAAGATAAATAAATAATAAACTCATGTATAATATTTATGTTCTCTTGGAAGAGTGCTTAATGATGCAAAGTTCTACTAGTAAGAATCTTTAGTGTTGAGGATTATGAAAATATCTGAATATCTGTTTTACACATGTAAGTATGGGTTTTTAAACAGCTAATTTTCACACTAGATAAATGTTACCAATCAGGGAAGTGACAAAAAAGAATGATTCTTAAGCTATAATGCTCTTTGCAGTTTCCCTGTTTATTCTACCTCACATAGATTTCTTCAAAATAAGTGCTGCAACTTTCAGAATATCTTGTTTACAACCACACTATTTTCAGAATTAACTTTGTGCAAAATCTATTGTCTCCTTAAAAGCAATGGCAATGCAGCTTTCTTCTGTAGCCCATTGTTGTGAGTGTGACTTCGTCGGTAGCAATAACGTAGTTTCTGAAGGGAGCTGACACCAAGAGCAACGAACTGCCCTGTGGTGTTACTGTTATTCACAACCACAATGAGTAAGTGATACAATCAGCTCAAATCGCATTTTTCTTATTCCCTCCTTAGAAGTGTCGTTGACCTGTGGCGAAGCTATGGGCTGACCAGGCAGTTGCAGTACAACATGCTCAAAGGCCGGAGTAGTAAAACATATTACTAAATGTCAATGAATACATTTAGGCATTGGGATTCAGAAAAGGTACTTTGTTTTCAAGACTCAGATTGAAGAGAACAGAAAGCAGCACACAGATCTGTGGCAGAGACATAGATCAATGGAGGATGCTTTTTAAAAATGTATAGGTCTAAAAATCTTTTTAAATGTCTTTTGCAGGACTGGGAGAGGTAGTAATTAATTTTGCATTGACTGGTTGTAAAATATACACAATTAAGAAAGTGTCTTCAGCCCCTAGGTGATTTAAGATTCAGGAACTGGAACAGGTATGCATACAGGGCCATTATCCTATCACCGATGGTGTGAGCAGAACAGCTAATCCTGTGGATGGTGTCCTTGCATGAGCACAGAGCTTGTGGAAGGCAATTACCAGTTACAGCACTGGAGCACAGTTCCATTTTTACTGAAATCTCCCAGGGGATTGTATTCTGCCTCCTAAGAGATGAGCCAGGGATTATGGATATGAGACAGTTTTATTCATTAAACTATAGCAAAAATAGTCTTCCATTCTTCTTTTGGATTCAATAAAAGGGCTTATTTTGTGTATTATTTGATACCCAAAACATGCTAAGTGCAAGTAAAAATAAGTAGCAGTCAAAGAGTTTATACGATGATAGATTTTGACACAGTGGGTAAGAATAGCTCCAGCAGGAGAGGAGAGAATGAGATTTTCAGACTACTCGTTCTTGTATTAATTTATTTTTTTCAGGGTGGTGGAATGAACAGTTTATTTGTTAGGCGGTGAAGTAAGCTTTGGTGTTTAAATGAGGCCCAGACTTTCTCAAAGCTTGAGAGAGAAGGAGCCAAATTTCTGATTTTGGTGCTATTTTTGGATCAACATCAGTAGTGCAACATCACAGTTAAAGACGAGACTAACTTTCAACCGTGCGGCTTCCTCATTAGTGAAAAAGAGTTTGCATTTTCACAGAAGTGAATGACAGCCAAATTTTGTTGGTCAAGGTCTTAAATGTTATCGTCTCAACTTCTAACTCTGTTTCTTTCTTAGATTTATAAATGTCATGCCAGCTTCTTTCTTAAACTCAAAAATTTTCTTACTGTTTTTTTTCAAGGAGCATGCTCAAATAGGAACAGATGGCACCTGATATGAGGGCCTTTTCTATAACTGATTTTTTAGCTGTGGCTCTTTCTGTATCTTGAGCATGTAGCTTAGTGATTTAAATGTTATATAGATTATGGTCCCTTACCTCAGGATCTGCTGCATGACCACACTGTCATAACCATGGTGTGAGTTTGTGCAAGGATATGGTTGCTCCTTTTAAGTTAGAAAGTTTATTGCTATACATTGCTATCTGTTTCAGCAGAATCGAAAATCGTATGTCATATAACACATAGGTGAATATTTAATTTGTTTTGATTCATGCTATTTTCACAGATTTTGTAATCTTTTCCCAATTTAATTTTACCTTCACTGTCTAAAGTCATGCAGCTCAGTAACAGTCGTGCCTGTACTAAATGGCTTAGTTAAAAGGCGATATTAATGCTTGGGCAACTCACAGGGGTGTATGCACATGTTCTTCTATTTGGATTGCATTGAATGAGTTTTCAGAACCATATGGCAACGTACCTTAACTATTCTTTCTGAAATAGTCTAACTGTTGCAGCCTTCTGTTCTAATTAGTTACATCTTCTGAGCTTTACCAATTCACTGGAAAAACTGCACACTTAATATTGCTTAAATTTTACACAAATGCCTTTTGTTCTTGTGGGTGTATTTTAATATTGTGCCTGTGAAATGCAGAGAGCTTCTTAGTTACTTGCTTTACTTTTAATTTCTCCCTAGACAATACATCACTATTTTGAAATGGTTTCCATTATGTATTACATTCAAAAGTATTTCTGCTAAGTTGCTGGGATTCGATAGGTTGTAGAAATATGCTTCCTTCGAAACTGGAACAAGGTTTCATTGCAGAACTACAGTGAAATATATTTACTATGTCCATTCCACCCCGCTGGGGGCAGGGGGAAGTGGAACGCAGTGTTTCAAATGGGAGTGTGCTATTCCATGGTTTCCAGATGTTTGAATATTCTGCTGGAATACATTTTTCTTAAAGGTCATGATATTACATAAAAGAATTGGACTTCTATTTAATGATTTTTTAAAGGTAGTCAAATCATTCTCGCAACATGAGTAAGTAATCGTAGGGTTTGCAAACTTTTCTTTTGCTCTTGCACCTTTTCTCTTGTGATGGCAAACACAGCAGCATGTTCTAGACTGCTTAGCTGTGCTGCTTTATGCACTTTCATTAGCAACTTTGATAAGAATTGTATGGCTTGTACTATTCAGCCTATTAAAGGTGGAGCTGTGTCTGCATCATGTGTAAATTTTACCTTGCCTCTTAAATGGGAGTATCACATTTATTGTTTTTATTATACAAAACATTTTAGAAAATGGAAGAGGCACTAAAAGTTGGTTGGCATGAGCATATGAACACTGCTAACTTTTTTTAGAAATTAGTAGGCTCTTTGTGTTTGTGTGTAGAAGAGAGGAAAACACCTATCATAGGACCTTTTCATCAGTAAAAAGAGAAACTCTGTTCTCTTGTTCCCAAAGGCACTGTGCAAGTAGAATAATATAAGCTGTAATATCAAATCAATCACATTTGCATTTCAAAAGCATCCTTCATAAAAGTGCCCCAGAGGGCTGTATCCAGCTAAAAAAAACACAAATAAAATAAAATATTTAACAAGCTATATCAAGCACAGATAGGGTGTGCATGTTTTGTAAGCCTGACCTTAAAAATGGACAGCAAATCAGAATTTTTTCAAAGAAAATTTTAAAAGAAAAAATCCAATGTCTATAGCTAGGGATAAAAGAATACAAACACACAGTGGAAGGAATCCATAATATCTGCTCACGGATCAGAGAGGAAAGCCACTGAGGCTAAACAGAGATAGCGGCCTGAGCAAGAGAGAAAAATGGTCATATGGGTGTGAAAATCCACAACACTGCACTGAAGAGCAATTGTTTTTGCATTAATAAAAAATAGGGCCTTCTTAATTGATTATTTGATACAAAACTAAAGCTGTAGGATCAGACACTCAAAATTGAAACACTTCCTTAAAATTAATTTTATTCCCAGATCGCCACAACTGGGTTGCACTTCTACTTATGCTTTGAAAAGAAATGAACGAAATGTGGAGATTCATGTTTAAAAAAGGCAAAGACAGGTGGCCTTGGATGGCCTTTGAGCCAAGGACATTTTAAGCTGGCCTTTTACCGTAAATGCTTTCACGCTATCGCTTTTCTTTAGCATGAAAAAGGTTCCATTTAAAGGGTTTAAAACACTCGAATGTAATATCACTGTCTCTCCTTAACCTCTTCGAAGTCTTCTGGGTTGCTCTCAAGGCAACTTTATTTAACCTTTTTTTTTTTTTTTCTTTTTAGGTTGTAAAGCAGTATTTTTGCTACTAGATATCGTTCTGCATTGGACTAAAACTATTGCTACCAATGGGGAAACAATAGTTGCCCTTCATCTGGGAGAACCGTATGAAACAGAGATGCTCTTTTACAGAACAGATGGCAGAGCGATAGCAGCTTCCACTTCAAACATGAGCAAACACAGGGTGCATGTGGGCAGAAGGCTTCATTGCATGTGATTTTATGAAGGCTTCAGTATATGGGCAAGGGAAGGTAGAAAGAGTACTAGAGCGGTGAGAGAGGGCTGTATTTAAATCATTGGATGGAGTCACAAAATCCTTGGCAGTCTAGTCCAGTAGAAAAGCCAAAAAATCCTTCTGGACTGAATATCATCTAGAAAGAAGTTTGGCACTGTGTGAGTGAAGAAAATACCTCCTTCTACCTGAATTTCTGTTGCATTCAAGGAAAGTCTGTATATATCTTTTTTTTTAAATTTATTTTTTTAGCAGATGGAATTGCATGAGATACTTGGTTCTATCATAAATTTCTCATCCTAATCAAAATAAACTGCAGGACTCATGAGTTGGCTAATGTATTCTGTCAAAAAGCGTTATCAGAAATGAGTTCTGTGAATTTACTCTCATGTCTTAGCGTTGCTGTAAGCAAAAATCTTACGCTTTCTGCATGGAAACATTTTGTTTCCTGATAATAGGTAAGAGTTAATATATTTATGTACAAGCCCTAGTAGTCTCTCCTGACTTGTGCTGGACCATGATAAGCCCTGAACTTGGCTGCTGTATGCACATGGTGCCACTGGCTTTATGGTGGCCCGTGTTGAACAGCTATTGCACTGCTAGTAGAAGTCTGAGCACTTTACTTGTGACCTTATGCAGACACTGAAACACCTTTACATAAATTCATTTGTCTTATGGACATATAGTTATCTAACCCTCCTAATGAATCTGTGTCCTGGAAACAATGAGAACAGACACCAACAGACTATCTGCAGTGAGTTTCTTAAAGAGTAAAAAGTCATTCCGTCAGTAGTGGAATTCATACAACCTGGTTGCCTCTGTATGGGGACCTTAGGTCATTGCATGCTTCCCTCCATCCTTCTTGCTCACAGTATCTCTTGCTTTTCCAGCTGCTTCCCCCCCAGCCTTTATGAAATGGTAACTCCTTGCAGTGCCTCTGATTTTTTCTTTTTTGTTTTTTTATCTTCTCTGTGTTGTCTAGCTCTTTTCTTTGGTAGCAGGGCTCGCTCAAATCAGTGCTAGGACAGATCCTGAGCTACAGGAGCTCTGGCAGCTGGCTGGTCTGTGTGCATTAGTACGGACCAGAAGTGCAGTGAGCGTGGATAACCTTGAGTATATCCTGTGAAGCAGATTTTCACAAAACTTGTAAGGAAACACAGTTATTGAATGTGGTGAATGGTCAGGCAGGATACAGTAGTCTGTGACTTCTTTTCTTAGAACAGCAAGCTAAAAATAAGAAATGCAAGGGAAGATGCTGGAAAAATAATGGGATGCTGCTCACCACTTCTAATGGCCTATCAGCTGAATCTCATGCATTAGTGCAGACTCAATCAGTTCCTATTTGTTTCATACAAGTGTAGAGTGCCTTCTGTACTAGTCAGGGTTGTAGTGACAGACCTGTTTTTGTAACTGATGGTTTCATAAAAAGGGCAGGGCTAGGCAGAACTCATGGGTATATATTTAGGCAACCAGGTCAAGTGTGAATATAATGGCACATTCACGAACTAAGTAAATGGTTCTTCTTCTCTCTGGGCATCCCTTCCTTTTCCCCTCTGCATGCACGTATTTCCTTCTCTTTTTTCTGATGGTATCCTGAATTTATACTTCAGCTTCTTTATTCCGCAAGCTAAGTTTCAGCCTAGTTTGCTTTTTAACCTTTTTTTATTTGCATGTACATGTGCAAATTCACAATAGACATTACCAGCAGATCTGTGCCTCCCTCTTCTGAAGACAGTGTTTTGTTTGTATCATGACTTTGTCCCCAGGAATTCTCACCCTGTGTACGTATGTCACTGCTGTCAGCTTAAACACAGACCATTAGCGGCAGGGAGCTTTTTACCCGGGAGTGCTCTTTTGGTGTCCTACAGTATTCTAAATAACATCAACCTGTAGTTTGTCTGTCCATGTTTGGCTCTGTGGTATATGAAATGTTAAGGTCCATTAAGTTTCTGCAGCAATTGAAATTTTTGCTGGAAGTGGTCTTGGGTATTTTAAGCAATTTAAGGATGGATATAAATAGAGTGGCATTTTGAAGTTTTGTTTCACTTAAACTCTCATCTCAATTGCATTACAGTGAAACTGTAGCAAAACTGTAGCAAAACGTTTCATCTAATTGTTAAAAAGTTCAGAGGCAGAGCTCAGTTTTAGACGAGATTTGCAGAATATGACAGCTCGTAAAACAGCCTTACTAGGGATGAGGCATAGACTTCACTGGCAGTCTTCCTGTGGCTTGTACAAAATTCAGTCACTGTTCTTGATCGATTAGAATGAATTGATCAGAAATATCTTCCACAAAAGACTGACTTTTTGTTTAAAATAGTAAGAACACAAAAACCAGTCAGAGCATAGTTTTTTCTTCAATTTATCTTGCCTCACAGCAATAATATAGCCTTTCCCACTTCCTTTGCAATTTCTGTCTCTTGCTATGTATTTTCAAACCAGTGAAGTTTTTGGAACAACTTTTAAAACAACAATGACGAGAAGCAGTGTTGTGAAGGTGGAAGGGATGCCTACCTGAGTCAACTCATTTAAGGGTGACAGTCAGCCTCCTCTGCTCACCTCACGTTTGTGTATATGAAGTGATTCTATAGTGGAAAAATACTCACTATCAATTAATGAGGTATTTCAATCATGAGAGTTCCTGGTTGGGAATTACAAAGCTACAAAATTGGCAGCGAGTTGGTCTTTGGCTTCTGAGATAGTTGAGTTTACCTACTTGCTGGGTGCCTTTTTTACTGACAAACTCAAGCCTTTATGAGGGAGAACTTTCCTGAAGTATGGTCTGAAATATGTAGACATTTTAATACTGTGTTTTACCCATAGGCTGCTTTCCTTTTTGCCTGAAGTGTTCTGTTCATGTGCATGAACTGGACACTTGCATCTAAATACTTCTGAACTCTGGGGAAAGCGTGATCAAGTAGACGGTGAAAAATCAAGATGCATAGATTTGGCTGAAACCTTGTCCTTGTTTGACAGTTGCTTTCTGTATTCCATAGGCTTTTGTTGAGGATGCGATACAGGAAGGAAAATACTGGTACTAAGCGCATCTTTGACAAAAGGTGAAAGGAAGAAGTGTCAACTGAAAATATAAATGTTTTAAAGATATGGAAACATATCCTTGTGTTTTCAATAAGGGATGCATTTGAGGTAATTTACTCTTATCTCAAGTAATGTGAAGTAAGTGAGAGGGAATTGAAAGGATATTCATTTCACAACTTGTTGTCTCTTATCTGCTAACAATATCCAAGGGTTTCTCTGAACAGTTGAAGTGTTAAGTGGTTCAGAAGCCTTGGTTGGTCTTTGTTTGCTAGATAGATATAATTTGAGTATTTATGAGAGGGATATTATCCTGCATGATAGATTTTTACCCTCCTTCTTACTGTTTATTTACAAGTCAAGAGTGTTACTAGAAAGCCAGCAATTCTTGGCCTTGGAAAATGTAAACTGTATTTTAAATTTTTGTCTTCCTGATGATAAAAAACTGGGGGATAGTTCCCAGCAAATTTATAGCAAGGTTCTGTTTGAATAAAGTTAATTCAGACTCTGGGCCAGATTAAATTCCAGTGAGGTGGATAGAGTTTTGGTAAAAGTGTGCAGGGTCCATGATGATTCTGGCATGTGCAATTACTCTGAACATGGTATAGATGGGCTCCAGATAGAAACTTAGGACCAGTTTATGACTCCAGATCAGCATTCGGATTCAAAACAGTCACTGCTTTGGCCTGAATTCAAGGCTGCAAAAAGGTTAAGAAACTGAGGACCCAGGATTGCTTATGCATCTTCCATTTGGGATTGTTTGGATACTGCTAATACTTGTAGTGCAGAGGCAAAATTTGGTGTTTCTTGCCAGTCTCAGTTTGGAGTACGAGAATAACACATACAGTGGAGTTATGGGCTGGCCTACAGAGTTTGTCTTCCATTTGAATGCAGATCAGTCTCTAATTTCTGTGGGGTGCAGGTTTGGCTTTAGGAAATATAGTACTTATCTTTTGACTGCTCCATTTCTCAAGATGCTGTAAATAAGGGAAGCTCTGCCATACAGTTTTAGTTTAAAAGCAGCATGTGTCTACAAATACCCGATTCTGGCTCTCCTGGAAAGGGTGCATGGGGTCCTTATTGTGATTGAATCCAGCAGAGATGGTGGGGAATGCTGAAATATGGCTTATGATAGCTATAACTAGGCTGCAGGAGAGCCGGTGGGAATTGGAGTACATTGCTAACACGCTTTTGCTATGAGGGCAGATCATTCCCACAGGCAGATTACCACAGTGCATCTAAATGGCTTTGAAATTTCTAATCCCAGTCTGCTTGCTGCAGTTTAGTGCTATGTCGGGTTCAGCAGCACTCAAAGACCACTAATAGGAGCTTTTATGCATGGTGGTGAACAGTTATTGAAATGTTAGTGGAACTTCTGTATCAAGGGTGTGCAATCTAGTCCCAATTCTATTTAACTCACAAGGTAGAAAACTGAGTTATGTGGAGAAGAGTAGGGTTTGCGGGAACTGAGATGGCCTTCCTTGTCAGCAGGTCAGATGAGCCATTTTTGTGGGACTTACTGGGGTAATGTGATTAATACAATTTAGTCTGAGAAATTGGTGCAGATGTGTCAATTTAAAAAGAAAAGAAAAAAAAAAAGCTGCGCCCCATCCCCTCTCCCCCAACAGTATGTTTCTGAGCAGTTTCTTTATTTTCTTTCTTTTTTCTCAAGATGGACTCAGTTCGATGAGTCTGATACTGGTCCAAGAATATAGAATTTGTGCATAGTGAGGAAGGGTTGGTATCTGATTCATGCAGCTGCAGTTTTTAGTGTGTCCACAGGATTTAAATATAGCAAATAATGCTGCATGGCTGCATGCCTTTACATTTTATATTGTACTGCCCCATATCATTGTGTATGCATTATATCCTTTTGATTTCTTAGATTTCATTAGTAAATGGAACAGGGTGCTAGTATGCCTAGCCCACAGTGCATGGCATGTGATTTGCATTTTCGTAAGTTTTCAGAAGCTTAAGCAGAAATCATTGTGTTAATAGTCTGCACTGCTGTTTGAGTAGAGTTGGTTTTGATTTCTAAGTCCACAGAACTGCAATCTGAGAAAGTCTTGTGACCTGTCAACAAAAAAATGACCTGAAAATTTCTTTGGCAGCAACAGAGAGGCTGTGTTCTGAAAATAACTGAATGGAAGTATACTCCTTGCAATTGGGCAGTAATGACCTTTAAAGGAATGCTGAGTCACTTTATAGGGGTCCTCTATAGGCTATGAAGATGACATGGCCCTTCATCCTCCTACTGATACACCAAATATTAATTTATCAAAGAATATTTGCTACTTTGTTTACTGCCAGTGTAAACATGTACCGGAGATACTGCCGGGGAACTAGTCCCCCCACAGAGGAACAAACAACCTCAGCAAGTAGTGCTCATCCCTGATACCACACCTTCCTTCCAAATACAAGAGGCTTTAACTGTGCTTTCTCTAACATAAGTGCTGTGGCATTAAAAGAAATTATAATGCTTGTAGCTTGTCTTTCAGACAGCTGATGACAGCAAAAAAGGCCAAGTTTATTTAATGTGTCTCTTGACAAATAATACATCAGTTTGATCTCTCACCCAGAAATCTAGTAAAGCTCCTTTCCTTGGTGCTTTTGGAAGCAGAAATTCTCCATCCATAAGCTACTTCCCTTTTAATTTGAAAAACACCAGAAGAACAATGTGAAGGGGCAGTGAGACAATATTCTCATTGTCCTTGCAGGCAATGGCAGAAAGTTCACCCAACTGTATTTTCTACTCCCATAAAAATACCCCATTGATAAATAGATCCCCAGGTATCAGTATAGGCCAAGCTTGGCCAAGCTCCTTTCACTTCAGCTCCCTGTCCTAGTAGTGCTTGCTTGGTCTTGCCTCAAATTCTGGCACCTGAAGTGAATTAGTGATGTGGGTGGCAAATAAGCGCGGTCTCCCTGGATTTCGCTCAGCAGCCTGGCTGTTTGGAAATGGTGACTCTGCTCCTGTGGGCACTTGTTAAACCCTAGGACGCATGCAATCCTGGTAGATTCTTCAAAGGATTGGGAGGCCAGCTGGATGAGGCTCTCTGCTAGCAGTGTTTCCACTTTTTCCCCAATGAAGCACACAAAAGCTCTTATTGTCCCCCTGAAATGTCTTGCAGCGAGACTGCGTGATGTGCACACAGAACTGTTTCCCTGGGGAGGGGCTGAGACGCAAGGAACTGCAAGTAACGTTGGTTGTGCCTGTTCATGAGCTTCAGGACAGTGTTCGTTTACCGTAGTGATCATATTGGGAGAACCTGTGAGGAGCAGAATGAAGATATGGCTTGTAAGTCATCTTTTCTCTGTACTAACTGAAGGGAACCTAATGGCTTATGGGGAATGCTGGGGGAGAGTAATGAGTTTAAAAGCAGTGCCCTTGCTCATAACACAGTAAGTTTTGGTCTAGGGCATGTTGGAGTAGCTGAGAAGCAGAGCTAATGGCTACATAAATAGGTTGATACTTAGATTAGCGATTGTGCTTTGAGATCAAACAGCTGAAGAAACGAAGATTTAAACCTGATTCCTTCTGCATGTCAATATCTAATGATAAACCAACTCCACAACATGCTGAAATCCAGTAACCTTAAACAAAAGCTAAGTATATACCTTTTGAGAGAACAGGCAGAAAGAAAAGGAGGTCTTGACAGAAGAAAAATAAGTAAAAGAGCAAAAATAAGACACAAGAGAATAGAACCAGAAAGCATGAAACAAAAGCAAAACCAAATCCACTAATAAGAGAATTGTCAGACAGGAAAAGAAAAAGAGAGCAAACAGAGAGCAAGACAGAAGTAATGAGGCAGGGGGGAAATCGGATTCAAAATGAAATCTGGTAATAAAAGAACTGTCAGACATAAAACGAGCCAATGTATGACAGAGAAAAAAGAGCCGAGGAGTCAGAGCAAGGCAATCTTTGAAGAATTAAACTAACCAGATGTGGCCTCCAAAGGTAATTTGAAGAAAAGTTGATACTACTTCTGATTTCTAATGAAAAGCAAACTCTAAGAAGCACGTTTCTTTTATGCTCTAAGGAAAAAGGTGTTTGGTGGTTGTTGTTTTGTTTTGTTTTAAATAAGAAAGTTTGCAAAAGAAATCAGTGCTGTTTGCATTACTTTTTCAACAAGACAGTTTTGTAGCTAAGGCTGTCCTGAAAGCTGTTAAACTAATAAACTGTAATGGATCTTGTGGTTTGTGTACTGAATCTGGTGTGCTCAGACACTCACACTTACATGGATTACTTAAACTATCTGCATTAGTTTCCCGCATTTCAAAATACAGCATGTAGTGTGTGTGTATATATATATGTATCACTAAGACTCGAATGGAACAAAATTTAAAATGTTCATAAAGGCTTTGATTACGGAAAGCATTTTTCACCTTGCCGGACATTAGAAATACTCTTAAATGTAGTAAAGATCTTGACAGAAGCTACTGAGAGAATCTGAACTTTTCTCTGAAGACAAAGGTGAAAAGAAATCAGTGGAGGAAGTGGACTATTTTACTCAGGTAGAATAGTCATTGACTTCAAGGGATCTAGGGTTTGTTTTAATAGGCTGGCTCAAGAAACCCTGAAGTCTGCTTAAAATACTTGTAATGTTGGGATTCTCAAAACTCCTTATGTCCAAAGGATATTATACAATAAAAAATTAAATTCACATATTGGCAGTACAATATCTGGATGTGTACTGCCCGCTTCACAACCACTCCTTACTTACTAGCAGCAACGTTATTGGCGAGTGCGTATGGAAACAACCAGCTCAATACCGTATGGAAACTCACCATGTCTTTACTTACTACATTTTCGATCAGATCCTAAAATGGGTTCAGCTGAGATGTTACCAGCATTTTCATTCTTCAATCTTAGAATGCTTTCTCTCTTTCTGCTTGAGAGATCTGAGGATCTTTACGGAAGATACTTAAACATTGTAGTTGCTTTCTCTCACTTGTTCAAAATACAAAGCTTTTTCTTCCCATTTTGGGCAAACTGAATTCTCGTCTGTGCAGATTTATCAGAGGTGCTTATGAGTAGTTTAGCCGAACAGTCCCTTACTTGATGTATAGCATTCCACTTGACAACTGGTTATTTTACCTAGTTTCTTTTTCTTAGCTAGATGGCTAAAACTTCTCAAGTAGAAATAAAAACTAATATTAACAAAGAATTTACATATTTCCTCATGTACAAGAATATAGATATTTGCACAAAGTGTTGCTATTTCTCACATACAAATTTTGGAGGGAAATAATGGAAATGACAACTGATTCGCTAATATAGACAAACTGAGCAGGCAGTCTGAATGCAAGGTCAGGACCGCTGCAGAAAGAAGTCAACCCATGCCTTCCTATGTACTTCAGTGACCCTTGGAGGAAGCTCTTTGGAGTTTTAGTGATGTTAAAAATAACTTTATTCATTCTGTCTGCTTTCAGTTTTGAGGAGAACATAGAAGGATGTACTGGCTCTGTGGACACAATGTGTTTTTATTTTTATTTTTTCTTTTCCTTATTTTTTTTCTTTAGAAGAAACTAATGCATTTTCTGTGTATGTGGAAACTGAACGTTTATACTGGGATATACTTGAAATGGTATTTCTAGCTACATGTATGCAGCTATGTGGAAATTAGCAGGAAGGTGACATTTGGAGAACTCTTCCGAGAACACTTAGGGTGACAGTAGTGTATGAATAATAGAAGTGGTGCTTGCAGAGAGTTTTCTCTTGTGAGATTTGTCACATCCTAATTTATCGTGTCTGATGCACTCAAAGTAGTAAGTTACCTCAAGGTACCTTACAATTAGTCACTGTTGTAGGTTAATCTGCTTGGAGTTTTTCTGGGGAGTCGGGATGTGTGGGAAGTGTTCAGAATGTTTGTCTGGTTGGCTGGACAGAAAGATTCAGAAATGTAGGTTGAAAATACGATTCCGTTAGGTAAATTTGGGTTTGAAGGTGTATTCTTGGTCCTATTTGCAGCTTAGAAAATGGTGCTTGTCTACAGTATAGTCTTCTCTTGAAAGATCATTTAAGAGTGCTCTTGAAAATGAGCTTGAGTCTAAGAAATTTGGTCTTCACACTGAAGTTCTGGATCTCAGATGATTCCTCCGATGAAATGCACATCATATTTGGAGGTGAGGTTAATAATTTATAGAACTGTATTGGAATTAAGCTACCTAGGCTTTCATGTGCTTATCAGGCAACTGCATGCAGAATGAGGCCTTAAGGATTAAACTTTTGATGGTGGCAATAAATAATGTAGAAAATTCAAATGTTGAATGCAGAAGAGACTTCAATCAGGCAGAACCTTGCTGAGATTTCTTTTCACACTGCTCTGTTCGTATTCTCTCCACTGTTGTTCCTAAAACTAGTGGGCCTCCTCTTGAGAATTTTGTTGAGTCATATGTATACTTTGGTGAGTTTAAAAATGAATACTCAATTTCAAGGCAAAATGAAAATGCAGGAGGATGGAACCCTGCCCAGGTCAGGTCCCAAGGTGAACATCAGTGCATTTCACTGAACAATTTCTACCCTGAGTTATCGTGTAAATTATAATGCAATAGTGAAACTCCTGTGGGATTTGAAATCAATAGGGCAAGAGTAGAATTACACATTTGTTGCATTTATTTTTATTTGTTTTAAAGAGGGAGCTCTTCTATTACATTTTTATCCAGCATATAACACTGCTTTAATAGGTAGTCCAGCTAGCAAGTCCTTTAAAAATGTTAAAAGGAAGAAGACAGACAAGAATTCAAAAGCCAAAACATCAAGCAGTGACAGAGTTGTTGAGCTGTGAAACCTTTAACTCTGTATCCTTTTGGATTTCCTTTATAATGGAGCCATTATAACCTCCATCTAGCTGTCAGCCATTACAAGAACTGGCCTCAAAGTCCAGAGCTTCTATGTAGAAACAAGAAATAGAATTATTTTGGGCTCCTAATGAGTAACCTGGGAAAAACTTTAGCTTGCATGGTGGGTGATGTTTCCCCACTTACACGTAGGACTTTGGTGGCACAGTTCCTGACTTTTAGTAAGTGCATTTCTTAAGAACCCCTTTACTCTGTATCTGCAGAGATAAAACTGTTGGCTAGGATTTAGAAAACATTACAACAAACTGGATCATTGCTTAGGTACTGTCAAGATACAGGCACTCATAGGAATGTAGAAACCAGACCACCTTTTCCTAGTGTCCGAGTCTAGTCAGTGCCATTCTCAGGGGATATAAGGTCTTTTGTCTTTCACCATGAGGACAAGCCTCTGGGGATGACCGTGCTTCTGTGTAGGGCTTAAACAGGCATGCTACAAATGTACCCAAACCATTTTGCTTGGGATGGGGCATGCTTGAACAGGTGGTCAATGAACTGCCTCCTCAGCTCAGTTGCATGCCTGGTTGCTAACTCTTATGAGAAATATTTTGTCTTAGAAACAAAAATACTCAACTGTGATGAGAGGAAACAGATTGAAGTTGCTGAATAGTGTCTCCTTCCCAGACTGATGTGACAAAACTTTACACTCTGCAGCCAGGAAACAGTGCTGGTGTGTGTCAGGGGTGCTGTAATGTTGTTCTCTCTGAAAAGTCCCCAAGGTCCTCGTAAGACATACTAGGGCTGTACTTGCACAGTGTTGAGCAAGGGTCTGCCTGCTCCATAGGATGGACAAAGCGCTTGCTAAAATCTGCAGTTTACTCATTTGATGTGTACGTTGCCATCAAAGTCTATTCTTTCAGCCTGCCTTTAATCGATGTTCCATAGGAAGGAGACTATTCTGCCGTGCCAGGGACCTGGGGCAGGTGGATCTCTCTGATCCTTCAGGAGTGTGCGTTTCCATGGTTGGGTAACACATGAATGGCTGCACAGAGAGGAAAGGCCGCACATCACTTGTGTTGCTGCTCCAGACAGGCTATGCTTCTGCTGTTCACATACAGCTACATCTAATACAGTGAATGCAATTATGGGTAGAGGCTGCTGATGATCCAGTTAACAGTTAATGTTACTTGCTTGTATGTTTTATCCCATACCTCTTGATGTCAAGAGGTCAAAGTTTAACTCTCTGTTCATGACTTCCTAAAAATGCTCTGAACTTTCTATTTGCTGAAAGGGGTCAAAGTATAGCTGGCCAATTTTCTACCAGTGTTAATCGAAAGTTTTCTGTCACTGAAATTTACTGTAACTGAAACAACAGAAATGTTGTGAGAGGCCCACTGCGTGTTGCTCATTTAGAGAACATTGAGTTGGTAAGTGTCATTTCTGTTGGAGTACAAAGTCACTTACCTCTGTGCATTCCTTTGCAAACAGTTATTATTGCTGTCTGGTTATTTTGGATACTAACTTTAATATATTTCCTTTTTGGCATGGAAATATAACCCTTGTAACACAGTGTACCACAAAACAAAAAACAGCAGGCAGAAAAGGCTAAATGTGAAGATCTGACCTTTCAAAAAATCTACCTATAGGCTATGGCTGACTGCAACTGCCACAGAAGATTCAGTTTTGTAAGTGCTATGGCTAGGGAAGGACTAATGGCTTTTATTTGGTGAGAGAAGGATTTCTGCTCTATCTGAAGAATGATAATGGCAGAAAAGCTGAGGGACAAATTTAGGCTCTTCACAGAAAAACACTGTTTGACTATAAAAAGAAAATAAAAAATAGAGGGTTTTTTTCAGTGGTAGAAGCTGAGGAGACTGGGTACTGTTGGAGTTTAAAAATGTGTATTTTGCACAGTCTACAAGAGTAGATTCACATCTCACAAGTGAAAACCACACAATTCAGAAACAGTGTTACAAAAACGGTGTCTGAAATACAACTGCAGCAAAGCAGAAAGGAAGTTAAAAGCCAGGCTTCCATGAAATACTGGATATTCCCACTCCTGGGAACAGAATCTTTAAGGATTTTAAACTTATGAACTGAAAATTGCTTATCCAAAGAACACATGTTTTTAATTTGGTTCATAAAATTGAAAGTGAGATTTGCATAGGAAATAGTCAAGAAAGCCAGTCGTCTTAGTTTGAATAGGATTCTGTGCGGGAGTTAGACGTAGCAGAAACTATTTTGAGCTTGCCAAAGTAGAAGCAAATTCCCAGACTGTATTACTGGGAAAAATATGTAGCTGACATTTTATCAGTTACCATCAAAAGCAGCAAGGGCTAAAAAGATGCCTTGGCGATTTAGTTGGAGCTCTGTGTTTGAGCTGAAGCATGGTTTGTTTTTCAAGACCCAAAATGTGATCTAGACTTGCAACAATGATGCTATTCCATTCAGTGCAGGTGGGCTTACTGAATGGCAGCACTCAAAGAACAGTGCAGCCTTTTAAATAGATAATAGTGTTGCTGATGAGACCATTTTGAGAGTCTTAAAGCTGTTGCAAAACAATGGAAATTGTGCCACGGAGTTCAAGCAATATAGTCTACTTCTGTGAAATTGCTATATACAGAGCATGAGCCAATCAATGAAGCTGCGGCGTTTCTTCCCAAGGGAAAGAACTCTCCAGAGGCAAGCCATTGAGAACGGAACTAAATGCCAGTAAATGAAAGGTGTGAGAGCTGGAATTAAAGCAGGCTCTTCAGACAGATTGCTGATGCAATGGAAGGGGAAGGAGGCTTGCAGACAAGCAGCCAGCTTTGTGCATATTCCAAGAATGCTGCCAGTGGAAATGCTTTCAGGGCTCCGTGTGAAGAGGGAGCATGTGGGGAAAACCTGAAGAGGCAGCGGAGCAATACACCTGCGAGACAAACACTGGCAGGCAAACTCCAGTCCTCTGAAGTTTTGTGCTATCCAGGGAAACTATAAGATTCATGGAAACAAGGTTATTACAGCATTTGAGTTAGAAGGACTAAGTTATGTTTCTTATTTACTTCCCAAGTAACAATCCCAGAATAGCTATGCATATTGGTATAGTGCTCCTTCATCACAGTAATTACCCAAGTCCAGTATGATGTTGGAATCGAGGTGTGCTGTTTCTGGAGTTGGTGGCTAGACAGTGATTTCACCTGTTGACGGTTTAGAAAACATGAAGTCACTGGAAACAGAAGGCTGGCTTGATATAAGCTTGCCTTATGTTGGATATTATTGATGAAACAGGAAGGCCTGCTTATTAGAGAACTAGGAATAAAATCTTGGAACAGAAAGCTTATTTTTTCAGTTTGCAGAAGGCTGTCTGAGGTCCAAAGTGGTACATATTTTGAAGGCCCATTATTGTCAGTTTTTCTAGTTAGATGTTACAGAATGCTTCTGTACATCCTTACAGTCTGCAGCACACCAGCAAACTGACAATATTCTCTGTGCTTGTCTATTCTGTGGTCAGTATATTTGGTAAAAACTCTTTAAAACATTAAGGGAGAGCTGCAGTTGAATAGCTTGGATCATAGAAATGCTGTACCTGATTTTTTCAATGTATCTAATCCTTTGGTATAGTGAAATACAGTTGGTTTTTTGTAGATTTAGATGCCTCACCCCCCGAATCCTCTCTAAATGTAATTGAGCCCACTTATTCTAGTTAGGCTCTGAGTAGCAGGTCACAGTGACACTGCGTTACCCAGCTAGTGCAGTATAATGTAAAGATATTACAAAGTGATTACTAACTAGACCCTCAGTTCTATAGTCTTCCGAGTATCTCAGTTAAGTCACTTGTAATTCGTATTATTTATGCCTGTGTTTTCCTCTTTTGCTTTCCCATGTTTTATTCTCTTTTTCACTGTCAAAATCTGACATTAGCCTACATGTGCACTCAGAATCACCAGGGCAGAAATATTAGACCTGCTGAGTGTAGAACATGTTCTGGTATCGCAGCAGAGACGTGGATGCTGGTATAATAAAAATCCAAGAAGTGTGAGTACATAATTCTTTCCCTACCTCAAAAAAAAAAGTCTCCTTTAGTGAATTTTATTGGACATTATTGACTGCTGTGTAGGCTGAAAGTCTGATTCGGTGTTCTTTTGGTGAGAAAATTACAGCAAGTTATCTCACCATCTGTGATACTCATGTGGACTCTTCAGAGGAATGGCACAGTTGTTATCAATCAAATTGCTTTATCAAACAGACCTCTGCACTATCAGAAGAGTGTGTTCACAGGACAAAATAGAGAAAAATTATATAATGTATTACTCTCCCCTTTTCCTCCTTAAGATGCTTGGGTCCTTGATTTACTGCTGTCCAGGAAGGCAGGTTTGCTGAATTCATGTGTGTAAAACACTTGAGATGCACATTCTGTACGATACCCTCGCAAAATGCTTTCCTCAATGATTCCCTGCAGCAGTTGTACAAATCAGAAATGTAAGTCTGTAGGCTGTAATCCTTTAAGACAGCTTTCTCAATCTTGTGGGCTGAGGTATAATCAGACAGCATTTCCAGAACATGCCAAACCAAATGGGAGCAGACATTTTCCTACACATTAAATGGGCTTTTTCAAGATGTTATTGTTAAAATCTTAAACCAAAATGTTAATTGAACAATATCAGACGCTTGCACGCCTCTATCTCTTCTCCTTAACTTAAATTGAGTTTAACAATGCAAATGTCTCTCAAGCCAGCTAGCCAAAGCCTGGGAATGTGGAACAGTTGTCTCTAGTGAATCTTCTCTGTCTTTCTTTCGTTAATTAAATATTCAACATTGTAGCATCCTCATTTCTCACTTGTTTGAACTGGATCAGCTTCCATTCTCAGAACATTTCAATGCACCAATTCCTTGTAATCACATTGCTGCCTTGAGGATGTATTTAAGCACATCTCTGGGAATAGAAGCTGTGTAGTTCTATCCACGTGCATTGTATATCCCCAAATTTCAGGACTCCTTTTTTTTCTTTTGTTCGCCTGCACCCCATCCCTGGCTTTTTGTATAAGCCTCCCATGCACCCAAACCTCATGCAATGTATTTTGCCCTTCATCTCTAGTGAGATGCCAGAATAGCATGATTGTCTAACGATGTATTTTTGTATATTTATCAGTTTGTAGCTTTTACCAGTGATATAAAAGGTAACACAAGCTAATAAAGATCAATGACTTACTCTAGTATATGCATCTTTCAGCCTCTCATTTAGTTAATGGGATTTTAAAAACTTAATTGTTGCTTAATTTTGAACAGAATTCTTTTCATTGATGAAAATCAGGAATAGTTCAGTTGGCATGAATTGGAATACATCTTATTAGCTGGTGTGTATGAAGAGAAAATCAAGCTCTGTCTGTGCAATGTGATTGTGGAACTGTTTGACATGATTTAACAAATATGTGCATTTCTATTAAAGCATCTTCTGAAGTAAATTTGAGGTACGCATGTATAATGGCACGTAGGGTTCTAACTTCAGCTAGTCGTGTCTGATGAGATACTGAGAGAGTCTGAGAATTTCTTTACAAGACTGGTGATATTTGAGGAAGCAAGTTTTTCTCCACAGTGGTGATCTAATGTGCGTTTTATTCTCCTTGTACACTCCTGCTCACCTGCTCTCTCTTGCTGTAATCTTGGCATGCAAGATGGCAAACAATCTGTCAAGTCTCGAGCTGTGTGCATGTGCTGGTCAGCCAGCAAAATGTCAAGCAAAACATTGAATAGCTGAGTTGTGCCTATCTGACCTCAAGTGTGAGTGCTGATCTGATCAGCTGCTGGTTTTTCTCTTGGGAATGTTACCTCTGAGTTAAGAAACCAGCCTAACACTCGTTATGATTTTGTCAAAATCTGCAAATGCATACCTAGTTTATCAGGGGCAGAAAGGAGGGATAGGAGACAGAGAAGTCATGTTCAAGTTATTAACATAAAAAACAACAACCCAAAACCAAACAACAACAAAAAAACACTCGAAAAAACAATGTTAGCATGTTTTCAGCAGTGAGTTCTTATATTAAAGATGTTTATTTCCTGTAGACCTTATTTTTCATGTAACAGTGAACTAGTTAATGCTTATATACTTCCAACAAGTGGAATTAAAATTGTGTAACATGCACTTGTCTTTGGCAACAATTCAAGAAAAATCCTTTTTGGATTGGAAGCATTAAATTCCATCTTAGTTGCTTTAAAATGTTGGGGTTTTTTCTGGCCATGCTGCTCAATATAGTTACAACCATGAATTCCTGCATGGCCCTGGCTTTGTTATGGAATTTGCTAAAGCCCACGTGGATCCAGAATTAGAATATTCCAGCCTACTTTACTAAATAAGTCTCTAAAGGCCTTTTGCTGTTACAGTGTACTTAAGTACTACAAAAAAAATTATTCAGTACTCAGTAAGTTGGATCCTGTCTTAGTGTTCCTAAGAAATGAAGACTGCCAAAAAATGCTTATAAATTCTTGTGATGAACAGGTGGAGCATTGATGTTCTTTCCTATCCTCAAGCATGGAGATAAATGAGGAAAAATCCATACTTTAAATGTTGTTTATTTTAAAATTGTGATGTGCAAGAACCAGTAAGGAAGTAACTAGAACAATCACTATTCAAGTTTTGTCAGAAAGAACACTTATACAGCCATAGTGTTTATCTGTCTATCCAGTCCTCTTCTCCAAATAACTTCTGCATTTCCAGATCATCTCAGAGGTGCTTACATTCTTAAGACTTTTGTGAATGTTAGTGACAATTTAGAAGAGGAGGATCGCAAGTAAGTTCCCAGGTGCCAGTAAGGCAGACAAAGCTGAGCTATAGTACACACTCTGCTTGGCTGCAGCTGCCAGCTAATCAACGCAGATGTAATTTGTTAGTGACTACGGTGTATGCTGTCTCTGGCCTGGGGAGAGTGTCTTAGAGGACATAGTTTCATTATTTCCATTATTCATGGAACATCTTGTAATGCTAAATGATATACATGTAGCGGGAAGATGGAAAACTCATCTCTGTTTGATCATAAACTGCAGTAACCTCCAGGGACTAATGAGTATAATATTGCTTCATGCTATTGCCGAGGCCCAATGACAAACAGAAAGTCCACAGCTAGATGCAGATGAGAAATCATCCATCTGTACTCTGACTGTCTTTGGTCTGACATTACAATTAAGTAATTGCAAAGGGTGAGCAGTGTATGTGTGCATGCACGTGCACACGGATATCTTTGCTCTGGTACTTGTTTCTCTCATTTGCAATCCACATGAAAACTGAGAGGATTTCTGACTTCCATTAGTAATGTTATCATTGCCGTTATATTCTGAACAAGTGCACTGTTTGTACTGATACAGAATCTTTCCCATGAGGCTCTCCTGTTTAAATATCCTCCTTTTGTTTGAAATAAAAGACACTTTAAGTTTTCATTTTTCTTTTACTTCTGCCTCCTTTGGATGTTAAAGAATAAGGTATCCTATTAATTCTGCTTGTAGGACTTCATTCTGCTCTCACAGGACCGTTACTGCATCTTAAACTGTGCATGCGTTGGGGGGGTATCCTGCTTTGTTCTCTTTGTCACTGTATGCCAAAGTGTTCTACTACCAGAAAATGAATCATTAGGCCTACAATCTTTTTATCACACCGGCTAAAAGACTAGCCAGGAAACCAGTGCATCAGGAAGAAACAAGATCAGACTAAGAGCCTGTTGTTTTACAGCAGCAGTGTGTGGCTGTCCAACACCTTTTAGGTCTGGTTGCCAGCTCTCCTACTGCTTCTGCTTCTGTTGAAAGATGACTTAGGGAGCAAATCTGTGTGGTCAGCTCTGGATGATCAAAGCAGGAGAAAATCAAAGAAAAAGCAATGAGGATGCGAGTTTAAAAGAAATGGATGGAAAGGGGGAGGTGTGGATAATGAGTTTCTTAACCTCATCTGCAAGCCCCAGTTTCAAATTTCTTTATGATGAACAGTCAAAGTGGTCTGTCAGCAATATGTGGCTTTTATTGGAACAGTCTTTAGTGAGCTAGGATGTCTCTCAGAAGTTAGGAGAAATGTCCTTGTTCTCTTGGCAAATTTAGGGTTAAATGTCTGTAGTGACCACCTGCTGCACCTGCAGATTTCTGGATGCATGCAGGCTTCTAGAATCATTGTATGTGTTGCCAGTGGAGTCTGGACAGAGACTGATCTTCCACCCATGTAGGTATTTCTTCTCAAAAAGCAATGGTGCAACAAATAAGAGGCATTTTCAGATGCATCTGTCTCTTTATGTGGCTTGCTGTCCATTCATTTCTTGGTGCCTCATGCTTAATAGCCTCTCTAATAAAAAAAGAAAATCGATTTCACTAGATTTCCTGGAGAGAAGCAGAAGTACAGGTAGTGGTTTTGGTGGAGTTTATTCTTGAAGCTTTCTTATAAAAGAACTCCAGGCCAGGCCTTACTGAATGCCACTCCAAATACTTCTGACGGGGGGTCAAGGGCCATACTGCGAGGTCTTCCTTCCACTGACCCTCTGGTGCACATTCCATCTGAATTCAGCACATTTAGCATCTACTACATAGTCTATCAGAAACATGCAGTATTTCCCCAAGAAAAAGTGTTCTTCCTTGGTGCTATAAGCTGTCGTAAAATTATAGCTAAAGCAATGGTGTTTATCATGTTCTGTTAAGCAATACATTGCACTATGTAGGAGTTAAAACTAACTGGGGTTCAAGGGATGGGAAGAAGGCTGAGAGAGTTGGGGCTGTTCAGCCTGGAGAAGAGAAGGCTGCGGGGAGACCTTATTGCAGCCTGCCAGTACCTGAAGGGGGCCTATAGGAAAGACGGGGAAGATATTTTCAGCAGGACTTGTTGCGATAGGACAAGGAACAATGGCTTTAAACTAGGGGAGGGTGGATTTAGACTGGATATAAGGAAGAAATTTTTTATGATAAGGATGGTGAAGCACTGGCACAGGTTGCCCAGAGAAGTAGTGGAGGCCCCATCGCTGGAAACATTCAAGGCCAGGTTGGACGGGGCTCTGAGCAACCTGGTCTAGTTGAAGATGTCCCTGCTCACTGCAGAGGGGTTGGACTACATGACCACTAAAGGTCCCTTCCAACCCAAAGCATTCTGTGATTGTAAGGTTCTTTGTCTTCTATCCACCCTTTCCTTGTTTAGTCACAATATTATAAATGTACATCTGTTCAGTATGATCTTTAATGAAGTCTTGGGATGCAAGATTCTAGGTGTTTCAGTTCAGTGATCTGCTTTTGTTCTGCACAGTGTCTGCATTAAAAGCCTGGATGTCATAAAATATGGTGCAGGAATCTTCACGTGGGGGAATGCCATCGTAGAGCAGAATAGCACTTTCCATCCATCTGTGCTTACAGGGTGTTCCTGGGAGTCTGTGTGTGCTTAAAACCAATTCTGTCCTCTCTTCAGCTCTTGAAACAGAACATTTTGATAGCCTCTCAGTATATTATGAAGAGGTTTTGCAGATAAGAGCTCCATCCCTCACAACTGAAAACATTTTACAATTTATTAGGCAGATAGTGCAATGTGACATATAGCTCATCAGAAAACACAGTGACTAATTTCCATTGAAAATTTACATGTGAACACAAGATTCTAGTCTTGATTACTTCCCATTCATTGTGTAGTGGATGGTATTGCTGTCATAAAGACCTTACAATTAAATTCTTAAACCTAGGAACTGGATACATGTTTGGGACAGATCTAATCTGGAATGTGTAGAAATTTATTTCACATGATGGAAAGGTGAGGAAAATTTGCAAACCTCTGCTTAAATGTTTTATTTTTCTTCCTTACTGTATGTATTTATTGCCAGCTACTGCTTAGGGTTAAATACTTGCCCAAGGCGATACAGTTTGCCAGCAGAATAGGTTACAAGTGAAATGAGTTGTAAGAAGTGTTCTTTATATGAGGCTCTATTATTTGAGTGGCACAGTGCTTCTCACGTAGAAGCTCTACAATTCAGAGATTTTTACTTATACCCACTTTCAATTTGTGGTCATCTTAAGCGATTATACGGACTATATAAAAAAACAATCTACTTAGATTTTTTTTTTTCTTCTCCTGCTTCTTGCAGCACTCCAGGATGTTGGAGTTTCCGTAAGATTATGCATTCTTAGTTAGACTTTGTCTAGTGACTGGAAGTTCAAGGTTCACATCTGCTCAGAATAATATTGCCTATTAATTATTCTCTCACAATAGCTTTGCAAGCAAATGTCATGGGTCAGGATGATTTACACTTCCTTGAAATTAATCTAATTAATAGATAATTTTAGTGTTGTACTTTCTAAAAAGATGATAGAGTTCAACAATAATGGACTCTGCTATGGATTTTTCTATCTATTAATATCATTATAGATCAAATTTGGTGATCAAATTAAATCCTAGATAGGTATTAAAAACCTTTGATGAAATGGTATTTTTTTTAAATCTCATTCCAGTACTGTAGTAATTGTGCTGCATAGGAGGAGAGAATAAAATGAATCAAACCTAATTTATTCATTACTAGACAACAGCATAATTAAAAAAAATGAAATTTTGCATTTAGTAATGTGATGACCTGACCTGTTTTGAATCTTAGATAGTTTGAGTAACTGACAAATTTTGAACTGCTTTGCATTTTCATCAGATTGTTTTTGAATTTGTGCCTTAGTGAACTATTATTGTATCATTTTTTTCCTTCTGATGCAATTTTTAATGGGCTATTAGTTCATCTTATTGACCTTGTTTATTCTTAAGAGCAGCTTTGTTTGCTCTTGTATTGGGTTTACAATGTGGTTAAAACAAGAGCAAACCATTTACCCCTATATAATAGAACAACAACATTTCATCCTTGTCAGTAGCATAGCCTGCTGTGGCCATGCTCTTGCTGCAGGTGCTAAAGGGTGTCTTTTTAGGTCTTTATTTTTTTCGCAGTGCAGAGGAGAGGCTTGTGTGCCAGGACTGGTTGTTTAATTGCTGTATGGGTTTTTTTGCTGCACAGTTGATTTGTTGCAACCTCTCTGATTCTCCTTTCTCCTAGGTCTCTGTGCAGTAAAACAGTCTAGTAATTTCTCAGTGATTTTTCTATGTATAAATATTGTGTAGACATCTATCCTGTGGTCAGGGGAGCCAGCGAAAACTCTGAGATTTTTAACCAATGCAGAACTTTCCTATAGATTTCAGTTGTTTTTAGATCACCAGAGGGAAACACTTTGAGTGTAAGAGAGGAAGATGCATTACTTCTCCATTTTTGTGAGCATTCAATAACAAGAAGAGACAAAAGTGAAAGATGAGCAGCAAATGTCTTTCTGTACTTATTTAAACTGATTTTATCATCGCCAGTTTTATGATGTCACAAAATCTCTTTTTCCTTTCACTTTAAAGGGATATGTCAGCTGCTGTCTCTTTGAGGTGACAGTATGAGGCTTTTAGGAGCTGACAGCCCTGGTGCTCAATAAAAAAAAAGGCAGAAGATGATTGAAATAAAATGTCCATAACCCTAGTAGTTTACTTAATAGTCTAATGTCTTGTACATTTTTACCCTTCAGTGGGTAACATATGACATTCCTTGGTATGATCTTCGTCAAAGTTTGAGAGGCTGAATCATTTAGTGTGAAAATTCCTCTTAACCCTGTTTAAAAGCATAGTGAATATTCTTATATAAACATGTGACCTGACTGTTGTAGGTTTTCTGTCATGGTACAGCCTGTGCATAGTGTGTTTCCTTGAGATACTTCCGAAGTAATGTGAATTAAGGCTATCCATTGCAAACTGTTTTTGAAGTAGTGTCTAAAAACTTAAAATTAGCTTGCGATACTGTTTTCAAGACTCATTTCTGTGCTTCTCTGTCAGAAAGGGGAGAGCACTTTCCAAAAATCTGACCCTAAATCCAACAGCTCCTATTATTCTGCCTGCTGCAACCTCTTCTGTCCTGCCTGGCATTACTGAGACCAGAGCTTTTCCAAAAAGTCTTTTTTGTAAAACCTTGCTGGAGGTCATTTGGCTCCTACAGTTAATACCAAAGCTACACTTACAGAAGACTCCAGGGAGTCTTCTGTAAAAAAAAAAAAAAAAAAAAAAAAAAAAAAAAA
>Ga0065711_1031579_pt1 | contig 29314 bp, 21 predicted proteins | sample Hoacrofraction12_FD_59098 | JGI IMG/M metagenome (GOLD analysis project Ga0065711, IMG submission 59098) | Hoatzin crop microbial communities from Cojedes, Venezuela - Epithelial fraction 12 v2 (version 2) | ecosystem: Host-associated > Birds > Digestive system > Esophagus > Crop | place... | reverse complement strand
AGGGCTCTGAGCAACCTGATCTAGTTAGCGGTGTCCCTGCTCGCTGCAGGGGGGTTGGACTAGATGACCTCTAGGGGTCCCTTCCGACCCAAAACTTTCTATGATTCTATGATTCTATGATTTAAGAACATATTTGCATTTTAGTTTTGCAGCTCTTCCTCTCCTTGGGGTTCGGAAAATATAGCAGGCTTCTACTAGATCTCTGCAACACTGAAACTTGCAGCATGATTTAAGAACAGTTTTCATTTTAGGCCTTCAGACTTAAGACTCCAAGGAATTGGAAAGTATGGCAGGCTTAGCTGTATGGCTGCAGCTTCAATTCCCAGGGTTATTTCTGGTTTGTTTATTTGCTTGTTTTAAAGAAGCTTTTAATTTCTATTCTTCTTGCAGTTAAGATTTAAAAAAAAGTCTAACATGCAAACCTCCAGTAAATATGTGCATCCTCGTTATTCCCCCGGTGATGGAATCAGAACCTTCCTTCTAATTCCAGGGTCTGCAGATTTGCAAGGCATCAGAAGAGAAAAGCTAAATGTGTTTTTGGAAAAATAATGTACTAAGTCAATCGTGACACCCACAGGAAAACAAAGGAAAGTCAAGAACATGTCACAAGTGACAAACTTTATGTGGCTGCAAGTGGGAAGGAAAACAGAAGTCTAAGTTAAACATATGGAGGACTTAAAGAAGCAGATGATGTAAGAGGAGTGGTTCTTCAGATTTTATGTAGTTAGGATCTGATGTACTCTTAGTAGAGTGAACAGTGTTATGCTTCTCATGGCAGTGAGCAAAATACTAGGAGCTAGAGTTCAATTCAAGTTGAAACTCAAGTATATGGCTGGGCCTCTCTACAAATAACTCACAGAAGATAAACGTTTGCACACAACTGAGGAAGAATGCCCAGAAGAGAAAGGAAAGTTCTTTTCAGCCTTCTCCTCTCTGGACTGAATGAATCTAACTCCCTTATCCTCCCCTCACATGCCATGTGCTCTTGAAGCCTAACCATCTTTGTTGATGCTCCTCTGGATTCCCTCCAGTTCGTCAATGTCTTTCTCATACTGCTGAGTCCAAATCCAGACATAATGCTTCCCATGTGTTCATACAAAAGGCCAAATAAAGAAAATAACCATTTCCCTCAGCCTGCTGGCTATGATGCTACTAATGCAACATCATAGTTGTATGTGGTTAACCCTTATCGCCACAGAGGCACGCTGCTGACTCATGTTCAACTCATTCCGCATGAGGACGTCCACATCATTTTCCACAAAGCTGTTTTCTAGACATCCAGCCCCAAGACTGTGCTTTTTCATGGGCTTATTCTGCATCAGATGTGGAACTTCACTGTTTATTTGGCTAAAATTCATACTGCTTGTGGCAGTCCATTTTTCCAGCACATAAAAATCCCTTTAAAAAACAGCCCTGCCCTACAGCAAATTGATCATTCCACCCAGTTTGAATTTGTCTTTAGTTCACTCATCTCAAACTCCAAGTCATTACTCACAGGAAAAAGTATCAAAGCAGTACTGACCCCAATGAAATATCACTCATAATTGGCCACCAGTGGGATTCCAAACCACTGACAACTACTCTTTGAGCCTGGCAGTCCAGTTATTTTGCTACACACTTTGCAATCAACACATAGAGTATATTAACTAGATTTGACCATTGGACTACGATAAAAGTATGCAAAAACAGGTTGAAAGCCTTGCTAAAATCAAGGTAAATGACATCTACTGGTGTCCCATTAGCTGCAGTCAGTTTTTTCACTGTAGAAGGCACAACCTGCCTTTGGTCAGTCCATGCTGACTGTTCACGTGTCTAGATCCAGCTTTCAAGGGGACTAGCTCCACAACCTTCCAGGGACTAAAGTGAGGCTTACTGCTTCCTGGATGCTCCTTTTTGTTATCTTTGATAAATGGCATTATATTTGTCTGTTTCCAATTGTCACAAATCTGCCCTGACTCTTCTAACCATTCAAAGATGACACAGACTAGCCTTGCAACCACATCAGTCAGCTCCCTCAGCACTCTTGGACACACCTCATCTGGTCCAATTATCTGGTCGATTTGAAGTCCTGAACTTGGATGCAGAGACCAATATCAGATTGACATTCTCAGTAGATCCACATTTATAAATTTACCATATGACCTCAGCCTTCACCACATTGCACTTCCTAAGCTATAACTATTCCACCCTTTAACAAATTTCAATTTCTGTTCTTGTAGCTGTTTGCATTTCTTCAAAACTACCATTACCTGACCTCTGGTGGATTAATTTCCAGGCCTGAGAAATGTGCAAGTCATCTGAAAATTTGACTGGAAAATTCTGTATTCCCTATTCTACATCATAGAGAAGCTGCATGCTTGCAAATCAGATAAACCACAGCTAAAGCTTTTTCTCCTCCCCAGGCATATGGCTATGTCCTTTCTTGTCCTCTGAGGCCCATAGACATCTTCTCCTCTATAGTCCACTGAGCCACTAAACTCCACAATTAGGGCTCTGATTCTTTCCTTCCTTTCATTTTTTTTTTGACTGTTAATGCCACACCACAAGTATGATCGCATTAGGGATAAGTTTCTTCACTGAACTAAGAAATCGATCTGCTCACATCTAATTGACAGCCTTAATTTGAGCAATTGCATATACCTAGTAAGAGGGTATATGCCACCCTGGGCTGGTGGAAGATGTCCCTGCTCATGGCAGGGGGGTTGGAACCAGATGATCTTTAAGGTCCCTTCCAACCCACACCATTCTGTGATTCTGTGAAGAGCATTTTTCATACAGTGCTTTCCACACCTGAATCTCAGGTTACTCCCAGAAGAAATCAGTGTTATTATCTTTAGCTTTCAGACAGCTAACACGAGCCACAGATGCTTACTGAAGTATACCAGCAAGCCAGAAGGAGAATGAGGATGGTAGCACAGCTTGACTAAATGCTCAACCCAATGTTGTTTCCCTAGGCTGCCTTAAAGAAACTCTCCTTAAAAGCTCGCCAAGGCACATCAAAAATTTTAGCTTTGAATTTTCAACCTGGACAACATGAAACATGTGGACTTCTGTAACTCTGTATCAATTGCCAAAACTGCCATTTGAAAGTTATTTTGGGCAGACAAACTCTGTTCCTACTGTTCCTGAAGCATCCAGATTATTCATAATTATAGAACTTCAACAGTAAAGAATAAAGTTGCTGCCATCTTGCATTTTCATGAGCTTGCATGACAATATAAATTGTCATTTTGCGTATTTTGTTCTGCGGCTCAGCCACCTCCTGTGGTACAAATCTACTTAAAACTACTGGTTGTATGCAGTAGATATGTATCATGCCTTTCTTATTTGAATAATTTCTAAGAAAAATAATCCAAATGTTTTCAAACTAAAGAAGGTGGAAAATACAAGTAACAACATGTTCACTTTTATGTACAAAAAACTGGGGACTTTTCTCAATGTGACCAAATTTGCTCGTCCTTACCGCAAAATATGACTCTCTTGAAGATAAGGAGAGCTTTATGAGAGAGGATTATTTTTTCCCTTTTTTCCTTTTTGTTTAGTGATTCGTAAGCAGGAATTGGATAGTTATGAAAATATACTCTACAAATTAGAGAAGTTAAAGGTCATTTACTGACAGGTCAGCCTGTCTCTTTATGTGAGTGTTCATTCCCACTCATCTTACAATCACAGAGCACATGAATTACTTTTGGAAGAGTTTATTGTGGGAGGTAATGAGATTATAAACTTCAAGGTGTTTGCTAAGGTTCCTGGACAATAAGGACTCAAGTAACTGTCACTATGTGCCACAAAAAAAGGCCAAATCTTTGTCTGCTGGATTACATATCTGATTATGTCATAGCTATTTATGAGCCTGATCCTATTGTTTATAAATCTGCAAAGTTTATTTAATTTTTAAATCAGAAACTTTAATGAGAAATTATGTCTCATTCTTACTTAATTTATATGCAACTTACAAATGTTTTCTTCCCACTGAATACCATTAATGTTTTTTTCAAGTAAAAATGCCGTCGACTGGATCATTAGATTTTTACTTACACTAGGCTAAAATTGGTGTATTCCCTGTTCCAAAATCATCATTTACGAAGAAAAGGAAACAGTCCACCTTTGACCTTTCTAGCTTCTATTGTATTTCTAAGAGAAAGTGCAGCTGCTTCAGGAAGACAGATGCTTTTGTAGGAGTTCAGAGATTAGAGCCCTCTGTTTGGATATGTCAAGCTTTTCTTCCAGAGCACTTGGGCTCTGTAACCATTTATTGGAGGTCTTGTACACAATATAGGCAGAATTTTGTACAAAAGAAAAACACAGAAAGAAGTTTGTTATCAAATTAGATAATAGAACGCAGACTTGTACTGCAGGAAAATAATGCTGCAAGGACACATAACTTCTGGGTTGGAAAGTCACCGGTTTCTTGCCAAATTAGTGTTTAGTTCTATTTTCAAGATTTATATATGCATTAAAGGTTCAGTATCTGTATAACCTTTCTCTGTTCATTCCTGCAGTTGATATCTCAGGGCCGTTGGTGGATTGTGTTCCAGCAATGACAGTCCAGACAAGAAGAACAGTCTCAGAACATTCTTGTAGTCTTTCAGCTCAGGCTCTTTCTAGTTTGTATGATGTTTTCATGCTCCACAAAGATATCGCAGAAGTCACCAACCCTCAGGGAACCCGTTCATTTAAGAAACTGAGTAAGGTTTCAGTCTAAAATGCTCTCACACACATGAAGGATCTTCTTAATTTCACCTTCAAAAGCATTTCAGCTCAAGTTCAAGTTGGGTCAGAGAGCAGGAAAGAATATTATTTTTTTGTTCTGACCTCATTTGCCCTCCCTGTCTCTGGCCTGACAATAGAACCAGGCTTCCAGCAAGGTCTCCTTCCATTTCACTGGAGAAGTCAAGGACTGAAAACAAAGACCCGATAAACTTCTCACCTTTGGTCGTTCCTTCCATATCTGTGCTGTGACACAATGATTAGAAAGATTAAGAATTTCTATTGCCTTTGTTTGTGTCTATCTATGGATAAAGAAATCATCTTGTTTTCTTGTAGTAGAGTACCAAATTAAATTCAGAGTAATGTAAGACAAACTATTGGATACCACCTTCCTAATGACACTCCTATTCTCACAATCTATGCACATATAATATTCTGAAAATAAAATATTTTATACTATAACCCTCTCAAATCAGATTATGTCCTACCTGCTCCATCTTGAGAGGGCTAATCAGCTACATATCCATCATGGAACACAGCATAACAGTTAGTGATAAAAGTGATTTGGAAGAGAGCAACGGAAGAATCTTCCAGCTTCAACAGTCTTCAAACAAAGGAAAAAATGTCTATGAATCTTTAAAATCTGTAAAACCAGTGATCTACTATTCTAGTCATCAATCAGATAGAATGTTATCAGTGAAACTTGTTTCCAACTTTTTTTCCTCTACATATTTAACATTATGTCTTCAAAACACAGAAAGTCAGTAGATTCCAAATCCATTCAACTGAGTTACTTATAACTAAATAAAATAGATTTGAGCTTATTTAACAGGCTTTATCAGCACTGCAAGAGACATTCAGATACCTATTCAGGTATGTGCTCAGTCACACTATAACATGATCCTATATGTAGGCACTTTTTCATTTCTGAAAGGAGATATGAAACATTTCACTCCTTATACGTTAAAAATGCCCACAGGTATCCAGTAAAAAAAATTAACAAGGCAAAGCCTGTGGTTTTACTTCCTTACAGTCACTGCAATTCATGATGTAGTTAGCTCACTTCAAGGAATAAAGAAGCAGGAGGCATCACCTGACGGCAGACTATTTAGTGGTTATGGCAATGCATGAAAATGAAAATGGCAGTATCTGAGTGGATAGACCTTTCTGTGTACTGGCCACCAGCAACACATACACGTACAAGGAGAAATAAATGGTTCCTGAAAGGATCGCAGAGATTACATGGTCCTTTTTCTCCATCCTTTCTATGCTGCGGGACTGCCCAGGATGTAGTATTAGGTACAGCTCAGAACTAAACACATAGATCATGAAGACCTGCAAGAGAATAGAAAGTATCAAGTGTTCTCCAGCCTTAATTTCAGGTATGTGAGCAATTCCCAACAAAAGCCTCTAGAAACATTTTCAGTATTAGCCATTAATGGAAAATCCCTTAGCACTGATCAAAAATCAGAGGGGATGCAGTAAGCAGAGAATGAGCATTTCAAGAAGGTTTATGATTTTAGAGGAAGGTGACCCTATTCTGAGATGTGTATTTCTTCCAAGTGAAACATCCCAACAATTCACAACTACTTCTTCATATTTTTAATCCCTTGTTTTCATTTTCCTTACAGATTTAAAGTGTATCATAAAATCATAGAATCATAGGTTGGAAAAGACCTCTAAGATCATCAAGTCCAACCATCTGCCAAACAGCACCATGCCTACTAAACCATACCTTCAAGTGCCATATCTACACATTCTTTTATCACCTCCAGGGATGGTGACTCAACCACCACCCTAGGTATCCTGTTCCAATGCCTGTTAACTTTTTCAATAAAGACATTTTTCCTGATATCTAATCTAAACTTCCCCTGACACAACTTGAGGCCATTTCCTCTTGTTCTATCCCTAGTTACTTGGGAGATCAACACCTGCCTCACTACAGCCTCCTTTCAAGTACTTGCAGAAAGCAATAAGGTGTCCCCTCAACCTCCTCTTCTCCAGGCTAAGCAGCCCCAGTTCCCTCAGCTGCTCCTCATAAGACTTGTTCTCTAGACCTTTCACCAGCCTCATTGCCCTTCTCTGGACACACTCCAGCACCTCCATGTCCTTCTTGTAGTGAGGGGCTCAAAATGGAACACAGCACTCCAGGTGCGGCCTCACCAGTGTCGAGTACAGGGGCATGATCACCTCCCCACACCTGCTGGCCACACTATTCCTGATCCAAGCCAGGATGCCATTGGCCTTCTTGGCCACCTGAGCACACTGCTGGCTCATGTTGAACTGGGTGTCGACCAACACCCCCAGGTCCTTTTCCACTGGACAGCTTTCCAGACAGTCTTCCCCAAGCCTGTAGTGTTGCATGGGGTTGTTGTGACCCAAGTGCAGGACCCAGCACCTGACCTTGTTGAAACTCATACAGTCGGCCTTGGCCCGTCAATGCAGGCTGTCCAGATCCCTCTGCAGAGCCTTCTTACCCTCAAGCAGATTGACACTGCCACCCAACTTGGTGTCATCTGCAAACTTACTGAGGGAGCACTCAATCCCTTCATCCAGATCATTGATAAAGATGTTAAACAAGACTGGACCCAAAACTGAGCTCTGGGGAACACCACTCGTGACCAGCCACCAGCTGATTTTAACTCCATTCACCACCACTCTCTGTACTCGACCATTCAGCCAGTTCTTTGTCCAGCGAAGAGTACACCCATTCAAACCATGGGCAGCTAGTTTCTCCAGGAGGATACTGTGGGGAACAGTATTAAAGACCTTAAAAAAAGTCCAGGTAGATGAAGTCCACAGCCTTTCCCTCATCCACTAGGTGGGTCACCTGGTCATAGGAGATCAGGTTTGTGAAGCAGGACTTGCCTTTCATGAACCCATGATGGCTGGGCCTGATCTCCTGGTTGTCCCTCACATGCTCAGTGAGGGCACTCAGGATGAATCCCTCCATAACCTTGCCTGGTACTGAGGTCAATCTGAGAGGCCTGCAGTTCCCAGAATCCTCCTTCCAGCCCTTCTTGCAGTTGGGTGTTACTTTGGCGATCCTGGGTGTGACATTAGCGATCTTATACGTAGCCATAACACAGAAATTTATGCTTCTGCTCAACCATGTGTTCAGGAACACCTCAGCTACTCTGAAATTGTCACAGTTATATATCCAGCTAGCATGAAAAATGTGTTTGACAACCACTACTTTGACCCCTTTCTGCTGATTAGACCCTACTGGATTTCCAGCTGGATTCCCCAGCTGGTAAGAATAGAAGAAGAAGAAAGAAAGAAAGAAAGGAAAGAAAAAGCTAAAAAAGCAAACTTGATAAAAAAGGTCAAAATCATCATTAGTTACATTTTTCATGTGTTATCATAGAATAACAGTGAGAAGATCTTGTATGTTAATTTTTACCAGAATATAATGAAGGTGTAATAACACTTGTGTTATATGCAAGCTCATTCTTTGCTGTTACAGCAACTTTTGTGTAAACCTTTGGTAAAGAGATTGAAGAAGCATCAGTAACCATGGTACACTTGGAAGTTTCTGTGGTGTTTACTTCTTACTTGATGAACAGCTGCTATAGCACTTTGCACCATTAAAATTTTTTATTTTCTTAAATACTAAAACCAATTTCTGCAGGGAATTATTTGCCTCTCTAAAAGTTTTAATGATTTTTTTCTTATTTTCCATTTCAGAAATACTTACACCAGCTATAGATTGAAGACCAATACTTATAGTGTCAAAAGTATGCATTGACAATGACAGCTCACTAAAATTCTGCTTATCCAGCAGGATGAATTTCATTGCAATAGTTCAAATTCCTGTTAAAGGCATGCCTCTGTCTGCAGGCAGGACAGTAATCAAGGCAGGAGTGGGGGGAGAAATCTAACCCTGCGATCTGGTTGAAGAAATTTACCTTTCTGAAGAGAAAGGACAGGATGATCAGCACAGCTTTTGCTACGAGATGAACCCGTGAACAATTTATAAGCTGTGTGCTCTATGTTGAAGGATATCTCAAAATCTCTGCCAGGAGATATCCTTGGACAAAAAAATGCTAGGATGTGCTCTTCTGGATCAAATGAAATCACAGCTTTGACTAGCTTTATTTTAGCAAAAACTTCTGTCTCGCGCTCAAAAGAGTGTAATGATAAACACTCCCCTTTAACACGGTTCTTGACAAGTTCACAGCAGTCCTCAAGGTCTTTTTTTAAATTATCTGAGCTGCAGCTAACATATCCCTGTGAACCAAGCTGGAAGACACATCTGATAAAATGACAAAAACACAGATAAACCAAAACCAAAGTTCATATTTGGTTCCATAGTTATTTGTATTACAGTAGTGTAGTACTTCAGAACTAACTTTAGATACTATGACCCTTTTGTGAAAGGTGTTGTTTGAATGTGTTTCCTGCTCCTGATTCTTTAGAAACAAAATACATAATAAAAAAACCAAGATGGCTGCAGACAGGTGGACACGTTGGAAGAAGAACCTCAGTGACTGGTACAGTAGGTAGTGTCCTCTAAGTGTCGCTGCTATGACTACAACGTAGTCAATGATTTTGTAGATATACTATTAAAAAAACTCCTTTACAGAAGTTTCAAAGCAACTACTTAGCTTTGCAATGTCACCTCCCCCAAGTATGAGAGAAACCATAATCACCTTTTTTGGAAGAGATAATAAACTAAAGGTGAGAAATAGCATTATGGAAAAAAATGAGACATCAATTCAAACTTAAACAACAAATCCGATCAACAGGAATAAATATTGCCTAAGAAGGGATCTGTGCAAGGACATGCCTGCCGTCCAGAATCAGAATAAAGACTAGAGTTTAAAGCACTCAAGCCTTTTGTAATAAAAGCTATAGGGCATTGGACAGGGTAGGTTCAAAAGGTATACTTGCAAGCAGTTGGGAGAGAAGAAATAAATTCTAGTGGCAAATTCCTCTAAATTTAACCTAGCAGAACACTTCTAGTCTTACAGTATAATTTTTTCTACATTTCTCATTTATTGTTTGCAATTGGCTGCTGCCTACTGTTGAATACATTTTCAGGATTTCAACATACTTATTACACTAACTAAATAAACCACTTTAGATCCTTTTGAAGAAAGGAAGAATCTGTATTCATCAATACAGTCAGGCTGGACAGAGAGATGAGAACTGAAGTTCAACGTACCTTTAAGAGATTCAAACATAGCTTCTGGGGTGTGTAAGATCCTTAAATTCCCACTATCATCAATGGAGATCTCAGTACAACCCTGGAATCTAGAGAGCTGAGCAGCTGACATGGACAGGACTCATTTTCTTATCTATAGGCACCTTAGATATCTGGATCGCCTTGGTCAATCTGGATAGCTTAGAGTGTCTTAGACACTTTGACAGGCTGGAAAATATGGCATAGGACTGCTGGGACACCTATATTCTTTCTGATGCGGCAGCTGGATACCAGGTAAGAAGTCCTAGAGTACCTATAGTGTAACTAGACACCTATGTTTAGACAACTGAATCCTACTCTAGGTTTCCACTTTGACAGCTGGATTGCTCCTAAGGCTCTGCTGATTGTAGTAACAGGTAGGAGTCTGATTATTTAGCTGAATGACACATTTGAGGTGTTTGCTTGAGTGAAATCAGAAGCTCTCAAAGTCAAACAGCAGACTTATGGTAGTGACCCCACTGAAAAAAAACTCCCTTTATTTTCTTCTCCTGTTGTTTCTTTCCACCTTCAGCTGGACAAGGGTGACCATTTAACAAATTCAAATACCCAATGTTCCACGCAAAGCTATAGAATCAGTTCAGGAGAATTATTTCTGCACAATTACATGCTGTGCAGCCATTTGTGGAAGTGTAAAGTCAGCTTAAAGCAGAGAAATTGGTATGTCACCATCTATTGATAGTGGTTCTAATAGAAGGCCAAGGACAAAAATCAGATTTATGTAAATGCTACTGTAATCATTCCAGATCAAAAGTGACACTGGCACAGCTCTATTTCTTTACACTGGGCAAAATATTTGCATCTCATATGCTATCGATAGAAGTCTGGTTTAGCAATAACAACAGTAAGATGACAACTTTCAGAAAGTATATTTGTGGATTATTCAATTCATGCAATATTATGAACTGACAGAGTAATAGATAAAACTCAAACTTTCGTGCTATCTCATTGAATCAAAGCAATTCTATTCCAGACTACCCTGTTTATGAATTCCTTCAGTAATGAAATTATTTACTCATGCCTCCCAATTGACTTGCAGTTTGTCTCTCCAGGATCCTTTGACCTCTTTTGTCACCTTGAAGAGTATATTACTTAGTAAGTAGTCCAGTGAAGCAAAGAGGAATATATGGCAGAGTTAATGGCGTACACATCATAACTTTGCCTGTAATAAATGTGTACAGTATTCTGCAATTTCTTTTTACAATCAGCACCCTGAAAACATTGTTCTCCAAAGGGATGGAACTCACCCCAGTATGAAACAGAAGAACAAGGTCTGAAAGTCACTTAAGTTCCTGGTTCCCGACACTTTCTCTGTTGGTCTCACAGGCCAAGCAAATTTTCTTTTTTATCTGAAGGATAAGAAAGGCATGAACAACAGCTACTAAAATTTCAGCACATGCTTCTGTAGATTTAATGTAAAGCTGCCTTGAGAAAAATCGAGTTATCTAGTTATCCTCCACCCAAGCTCATGGCAAGAAAAACTATAATGTTATTCTTAGCAGATGTTTGCCTAAATTATCCTTTAAATGATATAGATTTAACTACTTCTATTGACATTCCTGAGCTAGTCTACCAGAAATGTTTTCCTAATGCCCAATCTAAATATCTCTTGCTGAATATTAAGCCTATTCTTGTCTTGGATGACAGAATAGGGAATATACTTATCCAACAAGAAAATGTCAGTACAAAGCTTGAAGGAACCGTAAATGTTTTGGAACCCAGAGAATAATTCACTCATTTCTGTTTTGCATCTTATCTGAAAATAGTTGTCATGTCTGCATGGAGTCACTCTTTTCCTAAACTAAATTCGATGTCTCTCCATATTTCCTCTTTTTTCAAAATATCTGATCATGTAGTATACTCTTGCTAGTTAGCACACATCTTTTTTGAGGCTGGAGTGCCTAAAGCTCCAAGTAAAGGGCTTAGTAGTACCAAGCAGAGCAGAAGCATTAATGCATGTGTCAGTTGCAAGATACATTCTTCATATAAAGTGTGTCACTAACACTTGTTTCAAATTGAGTTGCACTGTAGAAGAGATTTCTCTCTAAAACTGCTGTCTAACAAGCTGTCCTGTTCTTTGTTCTGTTCCACCAAAAATGTATTCCTAAAAATTTGCAATTCTTAAATTATAAATTAATTAACTCTATTGTTCTTTCTGTTACCCAAGTCATAAAAAAAATTGTTGAAAAATACTGAAGAGAAAAAAATCCCTCAGAAACCACATAAAGCTCTACCCCCGTAAGTATTTCCAAGCACTTTTACCTGTTCACCTTAGTAGTTAAATCCACTTCATGTTGCTCTATCTTGCGGCTCAGAATAGTTTAGATTACTTCTATGTATAGGTATTGATTTGCCATTGTTTCTTAATCTGAGACAGTCATTATCTGCCAGATGTCCATCAGCAGCAGGCCTATAGAATGACAAAACTCTTCCATAAAGTCCAAAAAATAAATCTTCTGTGTGCAGGTAATGAATATTCCTAACAGGTATTAGATTTCTTTGGATTTGGATCAGTGAATAAAAGATAAAGTCAGTTTTAAATATTTTTAACTACTTCAGTTAACACTTCCCTTTCACTCAAATCTGATATAGACATACTGATCATGAGCTGGAATATATATATGCAGAGGTAATACAACTCATCGTCACTAAAAGTGAGATTTCTATAAGATTTGCACAACTGCTACTGAGTGACATTAGTCTTTTCAGGAACATTTCTAATGTCCTTCTGAAAGCCAATCAAAGATCCTCTTAATATGTCCATTTAATTAGAAGCTGAAAAATCTGGTCTTTCTACTGCTGTCAGGAGCATATTGTATGCAGGGATTGAAATAGATTTGATTGGCTTCTCGACGTGTAGCTTCACTTCAAGCAACAATTCTAGAGCACAGATAATTGGTGCCCTGCAGCTTTCCCCACTGAAAATCAATTGAATTTCCATTACGTTTCAATTGTCTTGCAATGGGAAACCTACAGGGTTTTGTTGGCTGGTGTTTTTTTTAATATTACCTTCTGCACTAGAGAATAAAAGTTTTTAATGCTTTTCCCTAGGTAAGCTAGTAGCAACACAAGAAAATAATCAGTTCAAACAATCTGATCTCCATGAAACTCCCTTACCAAAAGGGCGGATAATCTTCTCCTGTATTGTACTGATTTTCTCATACTTCCAAGCTTTGCCTCAGTCACCATGGTCTGCAGCTATTTTTGCAATGTGTTCTTCACCTAGTACTTCATCTGGAAATGTTTTTTCTAAATGATTATTCACCGCAGCAGGCACCGTACCCAGTAGCAACATATGTGTAGACTAATTCAGTACTTCAAGTCCGTACATATCGAAAGGCAGAGAAAAAAACATTTATTTTGGTGTTCATTAGTTTACTATCTTATAAAAAACAGAACTATCTTTTCAGTTGCTCCTTTGTCCAGCCAAAGCACGTGACCACATAAAACTGAACACAGGAGAGACTCAAGCAAGTTGAGGCAAGGACATCACCACTTTGTATTTTCTTTCTCTATTCACAGCAGCTGCTTCCACCTTGTTAGACTGCACAAGACGTGACATCCATGTTGACTCCTTACTCTGCTTCGACCCCAAATGGCGAGTACTGAAAAAATTTGTTATAGCCATCAGGGGAAAGTTGGAAGAACTGCTCCATGTAAGCAAACACAGCTTTACCAGGCAGAAGTATACATCCATGGCCTTCCTTATTTTAGTGATAGCCTTTGGAAACAGAGCTCAGTGATATTTAACTATCTGCTCAGAACAAACACAGGTGGCATTTGGGAAATAAAGGGGGAAAGGAAAAACTAGTGCTTTATTAGATCAGAGCAGTTGAAAGTGATTGTTTTTGAATGAATTTCTGTTTTAACAGAAGTCTTCCATGCCGTATTCTGATATCGTTACATGACTTTACAAAAATCAGGAGAGAGGAAATAATTATTTTAAGCCTTAATCAGGTACCAGAATAGAAGATTTCTGGACTGATAAAAAAAGGTGAATAATCTTGAAATAAAAGTTCAAAAAATGTGGTTCATTCAGTTTTGTATTTGATGTTTACTTATACTGTGCAGAGTTGATCCAGATGTTCCTTCAACTTATTATAATAATAATTTCTTTTCTTTAGCTCTTCTTAAAACGTTAATAACTTTTTAAACTTTTTTACTGACCAGATTTACCATCTGAAATTCCACCGAATGTTGATTGATATTCTAGAAGAATATGGAGTTACATTATTCTTGATCTATAAACAATTTCTGACATTTTAAACAACACAGTTTAAAAGTTAAAGTTCTTCTCAGTGCCACTGTGAAATGCTGTTCAAAAGTACTTATGCACCAACAGCCATCACACAGATGTCTACCAATGTTTTTCAACATAAAGAGACACCGTCTGCCACTCTAAAAACTTCTTTTAACTTTTTCAAGTTACAAGTTGTATTCCGGACGCTTTTTCCCCATGTAATGCTGAAGAGTTAGACGAAACATTTCCTTCTACAAACTGCAAATATGTGCCAAATTCCAAATTTAATTCACAAAATATAACCAATGACATACTAATGGATGTTACATTCATATAGCTATAGAAACTACATTACATTAATTAGAACTTTGTAAATGCTGTAATTAAGATATTCAGTGACAGCTGCCTTTCCTGTCCCTTAGCTTCACCAAGAAATCTCCCAGCACTACTTATTTTGGAACTGTCAGCTGCACGGATGCAGGAAAAGCCATCTGTTGGCATTTTTTAAATGTTAACTGACAGAGGTTCCAAACAATTGCTGCTAATACTTTTTTTTTAAATTCAAAATAGTATTAATTATTTTTTAAAATTCTGTATCTGACTTTGGCAAAATTTATGTCATTAGCACTTAAAAATGCATGCATCTTTGGTTTCAGATCTGACTGATGTACCCATCCAACACAGGATCTGAATAATACCGTTGTCTTACATGCACAAATCAAGCATTTTTTGATGTTTTATCCTTGGTCATATTTGTAAAGCTTTATCACAGAGTTATAGAAGCATTTAGGTTGGAAAAGACCTTTAATGTCATTGAGTCCAACCATAAACCTAACACTGTAGAGTCCTACTAAATCAAGTCCCTAAGTGTCACGTCTACACGCCTTTTAAATACCTCTAGGGGTGGTGACTCAACCACTTCCCTGGGCAGCCAGTTCCAATACTTGATAACCCTTTCTGTGAAGAATTTTTTCCTGTTATCCATCTAAACTTGCCCTGGTGCAACTTCAGGCCATTTCCCCTTGTCTTATCACTTGTTACCCAAAAGAGATATGGTCATCTACCAAAGGTCTACAAAGTCACTCTGTGGATATTTGCTCTTCTGCATTGTGGAGTCAAGATTTATTTTTCCTCACATTTGGGACTTTCATAGGCTCAACACAGGTGACTTTTGATACCAGTTTACATGATCATTCTTTCTTTTCTGTAACCTTAATAACTTCTTAACCGGTCTATCCTTCACATATAGGAAATGCAGAAAGCTGCCAACGTTCTTGTATGTTAAAGTTTTTGCTTTCATATTCTAATTATTTATTTATCTCAATGGACTTTTGATCCTTCTTGTCAGAGCAGGCCACCATCCCCTCCCCCAAATCTGGTGTTCTTAATCTGTTCTTTTAATCCCACCATATGAAGCCATTTCCTTGTGAATAACAATTCTCCCTCTTTGATGTTTACACCCTCCAAACAATCTGTTGCTGTTATCAGACCTGAAGGAATAATGAATTCAGTGAATTATACATTTTTTCCCTGTGTCAGCAAGCAGATGGCAAAATTCTTAAACTCATTCATCATTTGAAATTATATTGGAAGAGCCTTCAGATTTGCTGTGTGGGAGCTGCATGAATGACAGACATTCTGCACATCCACACTATCAACTAAGTTAACTCCATGGTTAACTCCTATGTCCCATTTCCCCAGTCATCGACACTAGAAAACCATTCATTTAGTCCTGAAATCTTTGGTAGAGTAAGATAGGTCTACCTTAAGAAAAAACTTTGCTGTAACTCTGGGATAATTTATTTCAAGGACAGTCTGCAACAGGATAAGATAGCATCAGGTCCGATTTCCTATACGCTACTCTATCTTTACAAAAAATAGGCTTTTTCTGTAAACTGTTTTGAGTACCTTGAAGTCCCACTCCAGCCACTTAACACATTTACTCAGTACTATGCGAGAAAAACGATGTTCTGGTGGACTGCAGCTCAGCAGTCATATCATTTCAGACACTGCAATGAAAACAAAAATGCCAAAAGTAGTATTTATGCTCTAGAGCCACAGGGAGCTAAAAAAGAAATTTAAGAAGGTTCAAGGTTGTGTTGTGAAAGGCATATATGGCTGCACTACTGCAAAGTTTACACAGCTTTGAATAAAATGGATACAACCCCTCTGCATCACTTTGCCTTGAGTGAAGGCATTTAATATTGTAGATTTAGCCTTTAAGCCTTGAACACAATAATTTTTTGACTCATCCAAGGAAATGTTCTGTTTAGTTTAACAGTGTAGCTCCTCAGGTGGAACAAGAGCAACCTCCTCACTCTTCCACTAACAGGAAGTTGTTGGGGTAGGACTGGGAGCATGTATAGAGGGGTATGTGATGTTTTGGACTTTTACTCTTCGAGAAGCAGAAGTAGAGCAAGTATGTACTTTCTAAGGTGACTTTTGAGTCAGTACAACTTGTTAGGACTGTGTCCGAAGATGCAACGGAGTCTTTGAAGAGCTTCATTAATAAAATATCAATAAAACATAAATAAATCACTATGTCAAATAATCCTGTTGAAAAGTAACAGCTACTTTGCATGTCTCAGCATGTCGCAAATTGCTTGTAAATCTGATGCTATGGTGTTTATAGCAACCTCTGATTTTTAGCAGCCTGGGGCACTTTAAGTAAAAACTTTTTTTAAGAGGTTGATGGACAGAATGAAAAAGAAATATTCCTTAATAAGCACTGGGGAGGTTTGTTCATCATAGAATAGGACATGAAGGAGGCAGTCGTACACTAAGCAACCAATGAACCTTTTGTTATAAAAGAATGTACCTCAAATCCAAAACCTATCTGGGAGGTGCATTATGTGGAACTAACCATCCTGAATCCCTTCCCAAAACACAATACATAAGATCTTTTCCTCAGGCAAGAAGAGAAAGAGTTCATTCACCTATTTTAAACTGCCCTGCATGTGCTGTCTCATTATTTAGAACAAGCCCTTATGAAGCGCAAAACCCAAACTTAATTCTTTTCTTTCACTGAGCAATTTGAACCTGCTTCTCAAGAAGTTACCTACCTAGTTGTATTACACACCACAGGTCGACATTTCACTAGTATTTCCTTAGCCAGTGACTTTTTAGCAGAAAGTATAGAAACCTTAGTTAAAGAAAGAACTAGATTGAGGTATAATCACTGCTCTGGCTATCGAGTTACAGAGCTATGTTCATTCTCTTAGGCTTGGCGAATCCTATAAACCGTGGAGACTGATACTGCTTCTCTCACAGATGTATCCATACTCCCTGTTTGCTGATGAATGGAAGTGTGCTTTGTAAGTTGGGTGATATGGGACACAACTGAAATCAGGATGATGAGACAAGTATTCTGATACCTACACCAATTTGATAAAAATGGAATACTGTGTGTTTTGGGAAGGTTGGAGATTTCATTGGGGTTATTTTGTTGATTTACTTTGATTTTTTTTTTTTTTTTTTAATTTCCAGCTAAATAAGAGGAGGAATGCCTTTTCTGTAAAGCTTGACAGGACTTCGACATAAAAGAAATACGATTGCTCTTGCTTTCAACTCTGGGACACTTCTGGTCATAGTGAAACAGAACTCTAAGTTTCTGAGAAACTTGCTGGAAAAGTCCATAGGCACCTATGATGAGATCAATCTAACTTATACACCTGAGCTGGATTTAGATATTTATGAGTAATTCTTAATTACAGTTATCAGAGCTTGTGATCAAGGGTGAATACAAGAACTATGAAGGCTCCAGTCCTTCTCATAAGCAAATTGACTGGATTCTTCTATCTTCCATTAACCTGGAATTTATCAATAGAATTGTGCTTGAACTACATAACAATGCAAAAATATTTTAATTACTTCAGTGATTTCTTTCAAAATTAGAGATTTCAAAATTCTTTAAAAAATCCTAGGAAGAAATCCCATAATTTATGATATGTACTTTCTTTTAGTGGAGTTACAAATGCTCACAAACAAAAGGGCTTCATCAAATTACATGCCTTTGGATCAAAACTACTAAATCAATAAACCATTATGTCAAAAAATTGAAAATTCTTCAGTAAAATTTATGTCAAAGAGTCAGCATTGTTTCCATCAAAATAAGCAATCAAATGAACATAACAAACACACCACAATGTTTATAAGCTTCCATTTATAACTGATTTATTCATGTTTATAAATGGAGTTTTGTAATATAACTCCAGTATGCCCTGAAATACATTGGTAAATTAAAAATTCAAACCAGTTACAAGAGTAAAACTTTTATCCATTTACAAAAATTTTCCCTTAAATTTTGAAATACTTTTTAAACATTCATTTTTGAGAATTTCTGCCGTTTTAGTTTCCAAGTATCAGAAAAAATAAAATCTCTGTAATTAAGAAAAACTAGGGTTTGCTGGTCTATAGTATAAAAAGGAGAGAGAACTATAGTTTAAAGAGAAAATTCAGTACCCAATCAGTTAAGGACTTCTGGAAAGTCTGGGCATAAGCGTGAACTCATTAATGTTTCCACTAGCACAATCAGATCTTAAGAAGATGTCCACCTGTTTGAGTACTTTGCTGCAGAGGTCTAGGTCTTATGTTTGAAAACCGATGTAAGCAGCAGAAAAAGGTAGAAAATGTCTTTCTACTGAGAAAGTCTTGCATACATGAGTAAGAAATACTTGTATAAGGAGGTTTTTCAGGGTTTATATTTTCACAGATATTAATGACACTTTCAGAGGACTAAAAATCCCATCCCATCTCATAACAGAAACTGATTATATGGGAACTAAAGCTGAAGATAGTTTTCTCTTCTAATTCTGCTCTTTCTTCCTCAGAGGAAACTTGAGGACACCAGAACTGATGAATGAGATTAAATGGGTTTAGTCTGACTTTGCAGAGCAACTGTTAGGGATTCCAGATTTTACTACTGGTATTAAACATATTTCGATGAAGCTAGAAGGTGACAGAATCCTGTCGTTTACGGATTAATGGAGAAGTTAAGAATAACTATCCTTCCAATTCACAAATCTGAAGGAAAAAAAGCATTTTAATCAAATAAGGAGAGATTAGTTATTTGGCTATGTTCTCTGTTTGTTTAGGCTAGACTGAACTGCAAGGAATCTGTAATAATAGAAGATTGTAAAGTAAAACACATCAAAGATCAACATAACCCAGAATTCTGATTTTGATTGTAGTCAGAAGCAGATGCTAAGAAGATGCAAGAAATTCAAAACAGACAGATAAGAAAAAAATGCAGTACTCAGCTGCATCCTGGTTTTTCGCAAATAACACTGATCCTGTAACAAAGCATGTTGCACTCTTTGCAATTCCTTGTGGCACTAATTAGAATATGCCCAAATGCAGTTTGATAAACATATGCATATCACTCCTTCTGTGAGCCTTGCTAAATTCTTAATTCATTGAAAAAAACCACTGCTTGTTACATTTCCACAAACCCATTTAAAAGAGGGAACTGTTTGTCCCAGGAAGACTGCACTTAATCTCTGATTCCCCAACTCAGCAATACTCAAAAGTGAATAAGCAGTGGAAGGGAGGCATCGAGACATTCCTACCCATTCTTTATCACATACATCCCCAGGAGAAGTCCTAAGAGAATAGCCTTTATAATTGTTCTGCTCCAACACACCCACCAAAGGTTAAGAAGCACAACATCCTGCATCCCAGTCACACTGAAAAGTATGAGATTATAAAATCTTCAGGAAAATATATTTTTAGCAATATACTGTGCCTGGCAAAATAATGGTGGAATAACAGAAAGAAGTGGATGAAATAATATTGTGAATATGAACTATAAAATAGACATAACCAGCTTTGATATTCAAGAATATATAATACTTTGCTAAATAAGCTATTGCAGTGAGGGAGACAGAAAGGTGACTTTCATCTACTCAAAGATTAGAAGAAAAAAAAACCCCAAAAGTAATTGAAATATTTACTCTTCTTATGAAAAAAAAAAATCTGAAAAACAGCAAAAAATGTTATTCCAGGAACGCAGAAGTTTCATTTCAATGGGTTTTACTTTACTGTTTCAGCATTTAACATTACTTAAAAGAAAGTTTTTTTACTGCCTTCCCTTTAGGTAGAGCATGAGTCAAAAAGATCATGGAATCTTGGAGTAGTTTGGAGGTTGGGAGGGACGATTAAAGATCATCCAGTCCAAACCCCCTGCCATCAGGGCAGGGACATGTTTTGCTAGATAAGGTTGCTCAAAGCCCCACCCAACCTGACATTGAACACTTCCACTGATGCAGTCACTCCATTGTAGAAAGTCACTAAATCCGTCAGGCATGATTTGCCCTTGGTGAAGCCATGTTGTCTGTCTCCAGTCACCTCATTGTCTTCCATATGCCTTGACATATCTTCCAGCAGGATCTGTTCCATTATCTGACTGGACATGGAGGAGAGTCTGACTGGTTAGTAGCTCCCAGAGTCTTTCTTTTGTCCTTTTCAAGAAAAATGGGCATGATGTTTCCCTTTTCCCGCTCTAAGGGGACTTTGTCTGACTTTCATGACTTTTGAAATGTGATGGAGAATGGCTAGACAATATCCAACAATTCCCTTGGTACCCCAAGATGTATCTTGTCAAGTCTCATGGAGTTATGTTCAGGTTTCTCGTATGGTCTCAAAGCTAATCTTCTCCTACAACGTCGCCTCCCATGCTGAATCAGAGCTGCCGCTCGTCAGGGCTCAGCACTTCCCACTCTTGGGGTGGGGGGGGGGGCGGGGGCTGGCTGACCCTCTCTCTCCCTGGGCACCTGCCTTGGCAGTTCTGCCACTTAGAAAGGTTCCCCCGAAGCGACCCCTCGCTCTGGAGCCCTTCGCCACGCGATCTTCCTAACATAGGGGCATGTTAGGGGAAGGGGAAAAGTTCATCCTTCTGCCATGAGCAGAGACAAGGGTTCTGTCTCCCATATCTCATGAGTTACTTGTGACAGTCAGCTCCAGGTTTAATTCAGACTTACATAATTCTTTTGGTGTTCTTGAGTAATATTTCACCATATTTTTGTGAAATTAGTGGTCTGAGAAAATACTTAGTTTTCATTGCACTAAACCTTACAATGGAAAAGTCTTGCACTAGAAAATTTCATCAGCACTACTCAATCTAGTTTAAATAATTGATACAGAACATTTTTGTACATCTATGTTAGACTGAACTAAATCCTAACTTGCTACACATATTTTATAGTTTTGTTGGTTTTTTTCTAACTCTTTAACCATAACTAGGCATATTTATAAGGAAAATCAGTAAGCTTCTTTTAAACTGCTTGATACGGTTGCTGGTTTGAATTCATTGACCTCCTCACTATATTTCCATCATTCTGAAATTCATTTCTAAACTAAAAGCACTAAAGAAAAAATAGTGAACTTTTTAATAAATTTTAAAATTTCCTCAAGGAAAACATTATGTCCTTCCGAAAGTGTTTGGGTCAAAGGCTTTGGAGAGATTTCAGCTGAATTTGTCATGGGGTGAAGAAAATCAAACTGCTTGAGTTTTCCACAGTGAATGAAACATTCATCCAAATACTCAAAATGGCAGCTAATGTTACAATTAACATTCCATTTAATGGAATGTTTAACAAAATCTGCAGGACCTGAGGTCCAAAATCATCAACCCTTGCTCCAGGCAACTCTAAATTATCTGAATATTCAAACTGCATTGTAAGCTAGATGTTTCTTTTATGATTCAGCAAATTAATGGTATATAGAGAGCCATGTAACATGCAGGAGGCACTAGAGGAAAGGGAGGCAGAATACTCGTTAGCTCTTAATTTAAGGTAGCACTGCCTTGGCTCTAAATCTCTGTCAACTTTTGGAAGAGGCTGAAAAATTACATACAGCTACTTCTACTTCCCCATTTGACTGATACCAAACTTAGCTAATGCCCAAAAGAGAGAGTGTTTGTTCAGTGAATTGGGTCACCAGAACTTCATCCATCATCTTGCTGCAGGGTTCAGTGAGCCCACTGCTCACCTTCAGACACTAGCACCTTGGAACATTTCGATCTCTTGATCTTCATTTCTTTAGAGCTAAATTATTATCCTGAAAGATGTGTTAAGTCTGATCTTAAATATACATTAGAATAAATGCATAATGATTGTGAGTTCTTTGGACACTATGATAATGAGATCTATAAAAAAATGAAGTCTAGACAAAACTGTCTTTCCTATTTTCTCTCCTTACCTTCTCCAGAACTTCATTAATAGATATTAATACTATTTTAATACTTAAACACATTCCAATATGTATTCCTTATATTTTCTACCTTGGCACCTAAGCTTCCCTTGAGAAATTATAATGAATTTCTAAAGACTTCCTCAGCACATCATCTCAGACCAAGCAAACTATCATTTCCCATTTTACTGTTTCTTCCTCTGTTTAGTAATCTCCACAGTATACCATCCAGAGTACAGGTAATTGATAGGTGACTCATTCAATTAGAGCTGTGTAGTTTGCTGAATGGTGTCGTATAACTGTTATATAACTGAACAGGAAAAACAGCAAAATAGAAAGGTCTGTTTTTTATACATTCACAAAAAAATGCACAACACGTTCCTTAGAATTTATAAATAGTAGTAATTTCCAGAACTGTTCTGTCACTAAGCAGCTCTTAGGACCTTCCGCTCCATAGAATGACCTGAGAAACTATTTATTTTCATATCAGTTTGTTAGTTTCTTAGAATTTTAGAAAAGAATTGGCTCTGCTTCTAAGACATCATTAAAAATGCAGAGCCCTGTTTCCAGTTTGATATGAGGCTGTACACAATACACTTTTCAAACTGTGTCGCTAGGAAATACTCTATTTGTGTCCGTATTACTACAAAGATTTGTAACAAATGTTTACTCCTTCAAATGAAGTAATTATGATAGCCCAGCTGTTCAAGAATTTAGCCAAGAGTTTAATGGAGCATTAATTTTACAATACTTTCTTCTGAATATAAGCTATAAAAAACCCTACCATGACTGCCATTTGTTACTGAACATTTCTGAATCTCTTTACTCATTATAATATCAGTTAACACAGCAAGTTTAGTATACAAATCCAAAGAAGAGGTAATTTTTTATATACTAGAAATATTATATATAATTGTACATTTGTATTTCATAGACTATAATGCAGTCTATGCAGTGCACTATGGGAGACTCCTGCATCTTTTCCAGCCACCAACTAGGCAATTTTCTGCATGTCTACGGCTACATCTCTGTAGATAAACAGCACAGGAAGAACTTGATCTGCATCCCTGTAGTTAACTGTTTTAACTTTCAAATTTCAATCACCAGAACAGGATGCTTTGGAGACTGTCTTCTGATTTATAAAACTGTCTCAGTCATTGCCTCAGACAGAGATGTTTTGGTCCAGATTAATCTAAACTATGTGTTTACTATTAAAAAGTAACAGTAATTGTGCTTAAATCAATTGGACACAGATTAGTTTATTAATGTAGACGCACTGGAAGAATACTTTTAATGTCCTCATAGCCATCCAGTGAAACTGAAAAATTTAGAAAGCTGAAGAACAGTTGAAGTTATGAATCAGATTTCTTAATTAACTCAGAACCAATCCACAAATACACTTCATTTCTAAATTGTTCTAACTCCAGTTCATTGGCTTAGAAACTGCATATAAACTTAATTCTAGAGGAGACGGAACTAGGCAGGAAACATATCTACTGTGCAGCATGGGTGTTGACGCTACCTGACGTTCAGGTAACAAAGAACAGATGCTTTCTTCCAGAACTCACTGACAGATACTTCACAGAGCCACTTGTCTTATGGCAAGGCGGGAGTCTTCATGCAACGTAGAAAGAAGTAAAAACTCACTGGGTTTGAGGAAGATGTATCCCGCGATCTTGGTAGTGCACAAAGGTGAAAAGCCTGGCATCAGATCTAAGATGAGGAGGTATGATCTCAGGAAATATATCCAGAAATTGCTGAATTAATAAAAAGTGCAAGAAGCACAATGGCACAGAATCTCAATTAGCAGCAACTAACAGACAATTTGTCTGAACACAAAGGAAATCATTCCCCCACGTACTATTTTTAAAGATCTCAGAAGCCAGCAGCGAATCACAACAAAATGATGCTGATCAGACATAGGTTCTGCAATGAATTCATTTCAGGGAGTGGACCACAAACAGATCAACATGCTTTGCAAAAGATTGCTGTCTCCCACACACCTGGTTATCTGTATTATCTGGTATCCAGTAGAGCTGCTGAATAAAATCTGTTTAGCTGAACAGATGATTAAATTTATTAACAACACTTTTATTGGATTTACTAAAGTAGTTAAGCATACTAATAGAATTAGGAATTTCAACAAAATATTCTGAATCAAAAATATCTCTAATTAGAAATGTCTGCTTTTAAACTCCTAGATAATATCAAAACATAGCAGTGTCTGGGAGATGAGGACTGAGCTTTTGCTGCTTGTGGTAAAAATCTCAGAACAGTAGAATTTTCCTCCAAAATATCCCAGTGTCATGATCAGTGGTGCCTTCATGAAGTTATAGAACTAGACAAACATCTCATAGTATATGTGATACAGACAAATACGTGAGATATTACACGAGACAGACAAGTAGGATACATCATTCATGCCATCTAGAAATTTCTTCTATTCTACTGGGCAGGAACGCATTATATGCATATAATGTTAAGTAATGCCCTGCCTTAAGAGCTGCATAGGGTTTGACATAGTCACTGCAGTCTGGTTGGCTTATCCTATATTGCGTGGTTCGCCTTTGCTGCAAAAGGTTTGAAGGAAATCAATATGATTAGGAAGCACAACACTGAGCTGAGGCAGGACAAATCACTCACAAAAAGTTTCGAGTGCAGCTGAAAGCAGAAGTTATTGGATATCTCATGTAAAAACACATTGCACAGGAGATTTCGAAATGAAAGCATTCTGGCTGCACTTCTAAAGAATCTCCAGAAGATACTTTTTTATTGCTCCGTATACAAAATGCTATGTAAAGGAGGCCCAAACAGAGAAATCAATGGTGCTAAAGAATAGACAAGTGAATCAGCGCTTTAAAAACACACACATAACTCCAGAGCAGAGCTGGATATATGCAGGGAATTCTGTGACTAACTAAGCCTGGTCAAAGACAGCATTATACATATCTGTTTGCCTAGATACACCAGTGATAAATGCTTGAACAAACTCAGAAGAGCAGAGGCTGGGATTCTAGTAGTAGCTCATTTGCAATCTAGAACTTAAGCAGCCTGGCCTGTTGCAACGGTGCACATCAGAGAATGAAAAAATGGCAATTTCCTACCTTGCAGAAGGGCTAGGAGAAAAAATCAGGAAGCATGTGGACCAAAACAACAAAATCACCTGAAGTTTGTGACTGTCCTCAGGACAGGTAGCAAAGTACCAGGATTAAGCTTCCGGGGCAGATTTATCTTGAGGGAAGGTAACTAATGGTCCTTTAGTTCCTTTTCCAAGACACCAACAGAGTACAAGGAATCAGCAATTTCTTTAGGTCTGAATATAGCCAGATAGAACAATTTTCTGCATGTAGATTTAATTTTGTTTACATGACAGTTGTCATGTTGCTTTTGCTTAACTGAATTATTTTTAGCATAATCATCTAATCATTGATTTAGACACTGGAAAAAGAAAACATAAACAATTAAGCAAATACTTAGGTAAACACCTTTTTTCTTCCTTCTCTAAGCTCAGCTTAAGGCAAACTCTTCTCTCTTCGAAGTCTCAGCTGCTTTCATTTTTGTTGTGGGTTACACTCAGCCTGTCCCAACGCCTTTGGTGAAGCAAGAAACAGTGCAGGATGTGTAATGGTTTCCTTCTGCCCATCCCTGATTCCTACTGGTTTTTCTCCACTTCGTGTGACTTGTTGGTTTTCCTCTGCCACTTCTGCCTCTCAGTATCCCTAGCTCACTATGGGTCACCTATGGCCACAGTCTCTCAGATGTGTCCCTGCTCCAGAGTGAATTGCCCATGGCCACAGTCCTTTCATGTTGTCCTTGCCCCACCATGGGTTGCAAGTTGCTAACTTGGTTCTCACCTGATTTTGGGATGTGTGTTCCATTCATATAGTAAGTAATAGAGTGAACCTTGTCATCAAACTTTAAGTCACACTGTTATAATCTCTTATTAAAATTACTTTTGCTAATACTTTTGGCCATGATTCTTTAAGTAGCCTAAACCACACTCATTCACAACAGAAGCATCATGTGAGAGTGATTGATCTGTACCATGTGGTCTTACCTATAAATCCAGAGCAGACTGGCGTTGGAAACAGGCAAAAAGCAGCAGTGATTTGACACAGATAACTTCAGCTAACTGGAGACCGGCTGAGCAGAAGCATGCCACTGAGCATTGAGTCCATCATCTATAGGCTTTGAAATATGGTGAAATTTCAAAGTACAACCATAGTCTAAAAATTCTTTAAAGAGGAGGTGATTTCTTAGCAGTCTGAAGATCTTCTGGGAATTGGACTGAGTCAATAAGATGCATTTATAATTCAGGTACCTTGAGCATGAGTCATATTTGCTCCTGCTCTATCAATTTTTGCTCAGTTTTTAATAACTCATTGGACTTTGATCAATTTTGAGGTCATTTCCCTTGAATAATCTAGAGACTTTGCCATCAGCTTTCCGGATATCATTATACTCAGCCTCAGAAAAATAATTTCTTAGGTAGCATGTGAAATGTGAAGTATCTTTCAAATATTCAGCACCTTGTGCATTCAGAATGATTTGTGTCAGCTCAAACTATTCTCCCAGAGAGAGAGCCATTAGAAATGTTCGTGCTGCAGCTGCAATGATCCTTGTGAGGAATGTGACTTTGCTAACTCCAGGCACTTCTGAACTACTTTGACCTGTAGTTTAGGTGACACTGAGTACCAGTCACAAAGAAAGAATCTGCAGGTTAACTTGGTGCAATATTACAAGACATCAAATAGCACATTTCAGCTGGCACCCAAAAGTGGGCAGTTTGAACTAAATATCATATGACATGCATCAAGGACTAGATACGGGAAGGCCAGAGAGGTATTTTTTTCAGATCCTTATTCCTCCTCCTCCTGGAGAAAACCTTATAAAGAGCTAAAAGTAACTTGAAGTGTAGTTGTAAGAGATGCTTTTGCACAGAGGTGAATCCCTTGCAAAAGTCGATGTTCAAAGCAAAAATAGGAACCCACAACAGTGAGTGAATCCAGGTTTTTGAGTTAATTGCAAGCACCACAAAAACTGTCAGAGAAGCCTAGCACTATGGTTATGTCAACAGTAGGGTGGGTAATATTTTTGTGTGTATGAATCCAGTGAAAGCCGCTGATGCTCCCAACCGCATGCCAGGACTAGAACGAAGAATAAGCTGTCTTCTACCTCACAGACATTCCTGCACAGAAAGCAAGCCAGGAATGCAGGTCAGAAGGGAATTGTGGCACATGTCCACTAGGTATCAGACCTAGTTACCAGAAGGTCAGGACCTACTGGTGCTTTCCATCATGTACTTGTACATCAGTCAGGATGTGTCTCCTCCCTCAAAGCATACAATGTATTTTTGTTGACCCAGTAGTACAGATGACTGTAAGGACCCGACAGCACACAAAGGAAGGACAGATCAATAGTGAACTTGTATTCCATTTTCTTGCTGTTGACATAGGCATTAAATAAGTGGCTAGAAAGAAATCACATGAGCATCGCACTCAGTTCAAGCAAGGAGCTATTCACACTTCATCAGGTTGGGCTGACCTGACTTCAAACTGTGGATGTAGTTCTGTAAGCCAGAATGGAAGAAAACTTGTTGGATGGATGCTGAAAGTGTTATGCCACAGAAAAGAAAAAAAAATACACAGTATCATATCTATTTGAAACAGTTTTACCAGTAGATCTACTGACTCAGTTTTAAAAGTTTCAGCATTAACTCCTTTGCAACATACAATGAATATACTGATAGAGTAAGTGGGATCACCACTGGTAGAGTTAGCTTTCTTCAGGTTGGATTATCTGAAGCAAAAAATTTTTAATAGCCGTGTTCATCAGTTAATCTATCCAAAGTGCTGTTGAATGGATGTGTCAAGTAACAAAGAGCAATTACTTGCTCTATCACTAAAAGCAGTCACAAGTGTAAGCGCAAAACTCCATAAATATATTGATGTTGCTTTTTTTCTAAAACACCTTTGACTCCAGCACTGCCATTTTAAAGGCTCTTCCGTTCTCCACATATGTACAGCACTACATCTGTCCTGGGTTCGGCCAGGACAGGGTTAATTTTCACCAGAAACCAGGAAGGGGCACAGCCGGGTGGGCTGGCCCAACCCAAACCTGGCCAAACAGAGCCGGGTATTCCATACCATGTGCCGTCATGCTGGGTTTCGGTGGGGGGGGCGGCACTGCTGGAACTCTCTCGCGGCTCGGGAGCCCATGGCGCCGGTCCTGTCCGGGAGAACGGCTCTCTGGGTTGTGGGGTTTGTGTTGTGTTTTCTCCCGATCTGTATCGTTGTTGTTCCTGTTCCCTTTTGTTTACTGTTCTGTTAAACTGCCCTTATCCTGATCCACCAGTTTCTGCCTCTTTCTTTCCATTCTCCTCCGCACCCCGGCAGGGGGAGGGGCGGCCGCGTAGCGCTTTTGTTGCCGGCAGCAGCCAAAACCAGAACATTAAATTTGGCGCCCAAGTGTGGGGCAGGGATAACGGCAGGGCTGAGCAGCAGGTGTTAAAACAGCTTTCTTAGGTTTTGTTATAATTTGTTGTACGTATTTACCGTGTTAGTTAAACAGTCACCGGTAAAAATGTTTCTGTTTTTGATCAGATGGTTGAGGTTTTTGAATCCGTACTTGCTGTACTTGTTCCCTGTGGTGATGTTCATTACCTCGGGGAAAAGGATCAGGATTATGATTTTACTGTACTGTATGATGTCGACTTATGACATGATAGCATCACTGTGCATGAAATTAGGCTTGTATTTGCATGCAGCACTGTGATCATTTCCATACCTCGGATCCTATGTCTTAGAATTTGTTAATAATTAAACCCAGTCTGTGGGGAAAACCGGAGGTGATGCCTTCCCCCACTCTTTCGCCCCCCCTCTCTCCTTCAGGCTGGTCCTAACGGCTTTTGAGAATTTCGAGTACCCGTGGGATGCTCAGGGCAGCACTCTCCTTTTGTTATGCCTCCTGAATGG
>Ga0065711_1031578_pt1 | contig 29317 bp, 10 predicted proteins | sample Hoacrofraction12_FD_59098 | JGI IMG/M metagenome (GOLD analysis project Ga0065711, IMG submission 59098) | Hoatzin crop microbial communities from Cojedes, Venezuela - Epithelial fraction 12 v2 (version 2) | ecosystem: Host-associated > Birds > Digestive system > Esophagus > Crop | place... | reverse complement strand
GGGAGACAGGTTGTGTCCCTGTAATAGGTATGCAGAGAATCCAGTCTGGATAATTATATGCCTACATAATTTAAGGTTAATAGTTATCATTCACTCAGTGAGGTTTCGATGAATTTTTAACAAAGGTCATTGATGCTCAGTTTATCAAGTGGATTAGTCGTGTTCCCACCAAAAGGGTGAAGATCGTAAGTAGCTCTAACACTGATTACTGGGACCTCCTGGCTTCGTTTGTCTGCTTTACTTGATATGTTTCCTGTGAACAGTGCAACCTAAGACTTCATTTTCAGTGAATTTTCTGACATCGTCCATTTTGGTGGTCTTTATTAATTTATATTATTCCACTAATGTAGTTTCACCAAGAACAACAGAAATGTTCTAATTATTTTGCACCAGATTTTGATCATCTTCTGTGCCTGTGTAATTACCTGAGATTTACTCCTCTCTAATTGAGACCATAATTTGACCCAATATGTTAATGACTTTAAAGTAATATAAAAAATTATGAAACCATTTAATGAATATTTTCAAATGGGGTCATCTACTTGCTCATACACTCAGACAAAAGAGGGTGTCTGATCTGTTTGATACAGATCATCTAGGGAATGTCAATGGGCAAAGGCCAACTTTAGTCTCCCTAGCTGCAGTCAGAAAGGATGCTTCATAGAGAGATAATAAATGATAGAGAGGAATAAGCAGGTTCTCGTTGGCAACAAAGTTATCAAAATTCAACCTGGAATAGTATTTTGGCAGCTGGAATTTATTTTAAGAAAAATAAGGCTGCCGGATCCCACCAGTTCATAGTAAATGACAGCAATGGCAAAAAAAGCAGGGAAGATTGCCGTGGGGGGTAGGAGGACATGAAACACAAACTCTTGAGATGTACAGGTACTGACATACCTGCTATCTGTTCTAGGTATTAAAAATGATCCACTTCTAGTGGGTAATCGTAACCATCAGTGACAGCAGCGCTGTTGGCAGGAGTATTCTGTAACCTGCCTGGTGCAGCAAAGGCTGCCGTGGGTTTTAACTCGATAACAAAGTGCAGCTGCGCTGAAAGACAAAGGCCTTGGACCAGTAATATGCCACTTTCTTCCACCTCCAGAGCGCTGAAATAAGTTTTGAGTTCTGGTCCCTGCAGTCAGGATTATTTCTGTTCTTTTTCCAATGACAGTTCAATATAAAAACATGAAACTACTCTGCAGAGGAAAAGGCAGAATTTAAGAACTTCCCTTTCTGTCCCAGTAACCCAGTGTTACCTGTAGTTGTGTTCCTTTTTGCTGTTCTCCTTTGGCACCAGGAATATTGCACTCAAGGGAAGAGAACTTCTGTTTTCAGCCCAACTAGACCATCCACTTATTTTAACTCCTACTAAACTGGAAAAAATGAGAATAGAGGTGGTCTTTCGGGGGTGTTCTATCTGCTGCCTTTTGTATAGAACCCAACACTTAAACATGTGCCACTTGAGGACCTTTGAGGGACTCTTTTTCAATAAAGCCTAGTTACATGTGAAAGTAGTGAGACTGATGTATGTGATTCTTAGTAAATAGGACAATAGTAATGAATTTTATATGAAAAAAAGAGGTACCTATTCAGTTTACGAATCTATGTAGTGAAGTATCTTTATTAAGGAGGAAGGCTCCATGTTGCAAATTTGGACTTCAGCTCCAGCCATCAAGTCCTGCTCTCAACATCAAAGCGCTGTTTCAGTTCTGCTATGACTTGCCAAGAGTCACACAAGCAGAAAACCTTTTTCTGAACCGAGAGCTGAATCTGGGATTTCTATAGTTCCTGATCCAGGCCTTTTCCTATAAATTGTGGATTCTGTTGCCTTTCTGCTCTCACATGTGCCTCCTGATGCCCCAGAGAAAACAGAATTGTTGTGTTTTTTCCTTTTCTTCACCCTCAGTCACTATTTTTGTGTTCAGATGTTTCAAATTAGATTCAATATGAGTTCACAGGCTGGTAGTCCTTCTCAGTAAACACAATCTAGTTTCTCCAGAGAAGCGTCTGCTTTTTTCTCACTTTGCTACTTCCTTTTACCACATAGCTGTGCGTTTTGTTATGAGTCTACAGGAACTGTTACTTTGGACAAGTCCAAGAAATTAAATCAGTTGTTTTCTTTGACACAAATATCATTTGTGGCTTATTGTATGATTCCTAGAAGACTGAAGTACAAATCTCAGTAGCTGGGGAGGGAAAGTGTTTGGCAGGTGTCCAGTAACTTAAAATCTTCCAGTTTAATTGATTACAAATTAGAAAACTGAATACAAAAATGGCATGTTGGTCAATCTTTGCAAAGATTGGTGCTGAATCTGTGCTACTCTGCTAGACCCCCCAGGATTATTTCACAAGACATCAGTAGTTGGGATGATCTGTGCCCTGGAACAGCAGGGCTTGTCCCTTAACCGTAACAATTTCATGAAGTCAAAAAGGAGTCTGAGGTGGATCACTGTTATCCTTACTGAGCTGATGAGACTGGGCTGTTTCCTTCATCTTGCTTACGTCTCTCATTCCTCTTCTAGTATGTGAGGCTCTGTGATTAAATTACAGGCTTGGGTCTAACAATTTGTGTTGTATTCCCAGTTCTGCCACAAAGTTGACATAGCAGGATGTATGGCTTAGCTCACAGACGTTTTTTCTTATAAATATATGAACTGTACAATGTGTGCAATTGCATACAGAATTTTGGCACGTAGACATAACAGTGACCATACACATAAATGAGATATTTGCAGATGCAAACAGCTACTTATGCATATAACAAGCCAACAGAAACACACAGTTGTTGTAATTATACCCACAAACTATATGAATGAATGAACAGGCACGTTACAAAAATGAGACTGCTGGCTACACTGTTCATTTATACCAATTTTAAGACCGGAAGAATATTATTAATATTCTTATCCATGATGAGGCATGGCCTATTACCATTTGTAATGAGCTTTAAGATTATTAAATTGGAGGTGCTAAAGATCAGTAGGATTTTTTTTTCTCTGTGCCTGGAAGGTTTATTTATTTCATAGATTCCTCTCTTTGGGTGATCTTGAAAATTTACTAATTCTTGCTCGGTTCACACTTGCAGAACTGTGTATCACAGGACTGGTGAACCTGTATATATGCAGGTTATTCTTCCCCAGTCACAAAAAGGAAAAACAAGAGTGTGGGGATAACACGAAGTTACTCTTTCAGTGCTTTTAAAGCCTTCCCTGAGCCGCACTGCCCTGGAGCAAGCAGGATGCGGCTGGATGTGGAGGCCATTTGTTTGTTCTGTAACCTCACCGCCATCCCTCAGGCACTTCATGTCCAGTGTAGTCGGTGTGATAAAGTAGCAGCGGGGGAGAAAGTGAAGGCAAAAGCAGGATGTCAGAAAGAGCTCTTCAGAGTCGGTGTTCAGGTGGCTGAAACACTGAAGGTCCTGCTTGGGGTTTGTCTTTCAGGGAAACAACAAAAACCAGAGCACCTTGCCTAGCAAACCACGAAGCAGTGCCAAATACTAAGTCTAGCTACTTGCACGTGGGACACCTGTGTGCCTAAAGAGGGTATCGATCCACGAGATTTAAACCATCTGTTTGCCAAGTTGTGTATTTTAAATAAGCATGATTTGTGAGGCAGTACTTCCAGAGTATCATTCTTTCTCTCAGCCCGCATACTGCTATGGTCCTGCCAGAGACAGAGTGATTGAGAATCGGTTATGGCTCAGTTGTTCCCACCCAGCTCATTTCTTTCAACAGTTGCAATGGAAAGCTAGATATCTTTATATCAAATGTTCACTCAATAATGTCAAATTGCAAGCAAATGTAAAAGCAATTATCCAGGAAAAAATAAGGCAGCTGACACATAAGTATTTGTTTAATACCATGAATTTTTAATTACGTATTCTCAATTCCATCTGATTAGGGCTATATTTCAGGACAGATAACCTTCCGATACACTCCGTGTATCTAGCCTGCTAACTACTTGGACTGGAGGACATGGTAAGTTTTTGAGCAACTCTCTCTATGGAAATAGTGGGGCAGACGAATGTGTTCTTGGGTCTTTTTCTGAGAGAAATTGGGATTCATCCAAGTTGCGACAACCAGAGCAAATTTTTCCCGGGTATTGTAAGACAGATATAGCTGTAATTATTTCCATAATTACTAAGGCTAGCAGTACTTTATTTTACATGGAAGGATTTGGAAATTTTCAGAAGATGTGTCTTTGGTTTGGATTTGAAAGCTTTTTAGCTGGAACTGTGCAAGAGGTAAAAGTTCACTTTTTTCCTAATCAGTTTAGTTCAAGATGAATAAATATAGACTTTCTAAACTAAGAAATAAATATTTGAAAGCTGAAAAAGGTATTTTGTCCGGTTTTCTTAAACTCTTCTTTAAAGGAAACCTGGCCTGAAAGCTAGTACAATAATAAATCTTTCATATGTACAAAATACCCAGGTCACTTATTTGTAGTTTAAAAGTTCACCTTAACATGCTTTTTCAATATTTAACCTTTTTATTCTTTTTATTTTTTGCAAGAAGATAGCTCATACGTACTGTATTTTCTGTAATATAAAATATTTCAGTTGCATGGAAGTCATTGAAAAGACCATTATAATAGTTTGAATAATTTTGAAATCTTTTATAAGAAGGTTTTGAGGGCTGGATTTGTCTTTACTTTTATTTCTTCTTTGTTTTATTCTTAGTTTTTCACACTCTGAATGAACCTTTGCTGTTTGCGCTGACTGTGTAGATGTAGTCTCATTATTTTAATATCACAAAGAGAATGATCTTTCAGCTGATAAAATGGGAAGAATTACTGGGACCAGGGCATTGCATGATTATATTAACTTGAACAGGGATACTAGTAAGTGTTCGCTATAAATAGCATAAGAAGCAAAAATGTTAAAAAAAAATTAGTAAGGATATAGCTGAAGCAAATAATAGGAATATGATTCCTCAGTTAATCTCCAGGGAACAGCTCTTCATTTAACTTTTGAATATTCAGATGAATTTTAAAGTGTGTGTAACCATATCTCCACAAAATGCATCCTACTCAATGATGCTAATGGAGACGTTTAGAAGTCTGAGAATCTGAACTTTATCTGATAACTTTATAAATTTAGTTTGACTTGAGGTTTATGACTCACATTAGAAGTTGGACAGCTACTAAAAATAAATTTGTAGTTCTGTGATAGGAAATCTTCAGAAACTTGGGAGATCCAGATAAGCTGTGCACTGGTGCTCAACTCGTCTGAACTGTACTGAATCCTTCTGGTCTGCAAATCTCTGTGGAAATGTGAGAAAAGTTAAGGAAGTGTCTCTGATATTGAAAGCACAGAAGATGGAGGTAAGTCTGCCGTCAGTCCTGCCACTGACTGACTTAATGACCTTGGGTGAGTGTCCAGATACTCAGGTTAAAGCTCAGCAGAAATTAATTATCCTTCACTGTCACCTTTTTTCTTTTGCATGCTAATGGAAACCAATGTTTTCACCAGAGAAATTGCATAAACCTACCTCAAACTGCTATCTTGGTGATAGGACTGAAAAACTTGGTATGTATTTTATTTTGAGGGTTAAAAATCTCAGACTGGTATCTGTCATATGGTTTTGCATAGTAGGTCCTCAGTATTCAAAAGGCCTCTGAGGCTTACTGCCATAATAACAGCGGTAAGATCAGCAATAGCAAGTTATAAAAATTAGGAGAATCACCTTTGTGCTATATTTACTTATTTAAGTTTTAATTATAATTTAATCAAGAATTGAAGAATTCTTAAAAAAAACAACACCAAACAAACCACAAAACCAAAAAACCCCAAACACCATAACAGGAATTTTTTTAACATCTTACTGTAGATTCAATTTAGGACTCACTTTGAATTTTATGCTTGTGTGTGCAAGTCCTTAGGCTACAAGAACCAGTGTATGTCTCTCTTGAATAAAGCAAACTGAAATGGAAAAGGAAAATAATGTTATTTTTTGTTTAAGAACCTTTTGTGGCCATATATGTTTATTGGAATATTTGATAATAAAGAAAGTATGTAGGTAATACGTATCAAATCGTTTCTTTCTGAGAACTATTTAAGATTTATGTTTTATTAGGGATCAGGAAAAAGTCTGAGTACAGGCAAGAAACAAACAGCAGGATGTGCATCCAGGAGACATTTAACGATAGAAAGGAATCTCAGATTTCGTGAATTATGTCTGTTTTGCATAAATAATAAATAAACCAAAACTGTGGATCCTAAACCCACTGACTGTACCCTGTGAAATTTATAAGCAATTCTCAGTTCTACAGCTTGAGAAAATCTCTAGCACAAATACAAAAGTCTTGTTTATATAATTTCATGAGGTGATGCAATTAAGGTGAAGTGTACTTAGTATAAAGATTACAAATATGCTTCTCTGTGTACATGACACTTTTAAAGGACTGTAACAAGATGCCTTAAGTAGCAGACACAGCACCTCTTTGTCTGTATTGCAGCAATAATTGGCTTAAGAGGCAGACAATGTTAGTGAACATTTGTCTGCGCTCCCTGGAAAATGTCTTTAGTCCTGGCAAATGTATTTGCTCTGCGATTCATTTTGTAGGTTTTAAGCGCTGTGTCATTTGCCTACCAAACCATGATCCCCTTAAGCAGATTATGATTTATTGCTCCAAACATCAGCATCTGAAGAGGAAGGAACAGTTCCGTGACGTCATCCCAGCAGGTAGTGACATTTTGAATGCTTGATGGCATTTCCTCTTGTAAATAGACAAGGGAAGTCAGTAGGTGCAGCATTGCTTTACCTTTTGTGAAATGTCACTGCGCTGAGGAAAGCGAAAGAACTCCTGTATATTATTTTATTGTTTTCTGGGAAACAGAAGGAAATTACACCAAAAGGCTCGTAGTACCCTATGCATTTCTTACATTACTTGCCAAGGTTGCTCTAAAGAAATACCAATGAACTTCAGCTGCATGCATTGTTAGTTTTTATAATAAATAGCTCTCTTACTTAAATTCATGCCTCTCTACACTTCTAATGCCCTTGACTTTAGCTCATAGAAAACACATCTTTTAAAACCTTACCATCTGTCCTCCAGGGTTTACTTTAAAAACGTTATTCTTGTAACACCTAAAAATTTTCCTTCCTTATTTCTTTTGTTTGCTTTCTGCCATCTGAACTGATATATTATTGGTCATTAGAATAATGCTTTCAATTTTGGTCTCCGCTCTTTTATTATCATTTGAGTCTCCTGGCTCTCACTTGCCTTCAGTCATCTTGAACCCTGGTACTCCCTGAGAAGGGCGATGTCATTGTGGTGTTCGGCCCTAGCACTTTTTCCTCTAGTGTAGACATCCTGGGACTTCTGTGATTACAGATCGCAGAAAAGGAAATACAATTATTCTGAGTCTAGTCATCCACAAGAGAAAACATGTATGATCTGCAGCGTTACCTTTTTCTCTGGAAAGCTGACCCCTAACAGATGTGCGAATCCCACAGAAATTTGAGTCTAATGTAAAAACATTTCAGGAATAGTTTGGTGCAATATTTTGTTCCTAAAATACTTTTCCTGAATGCCATCTATCTTTCCAGTCTGAGCTGCAACCAGCTGGTTTTCATCCAGCTCTCTGTTTCTGCCAGCTATTGAGAGCAGTTGGCACCATCTCTGTCTATCTCCTATGAAAAGGCAGCATAGGAAAAGATATCATCAGTATGTTAATAATAATATTTATAGCCCAGGCTCATTAGATGATCATTCCCAGTAGTTTTCCATCAAAATTGAACTGAACCTATGGACTATTCTGACCTCACAGGACCCTGTGTATCTGGTTATTTAAGAAATACTTCACAAATTTTATCTTCTAAGGCCAGTCTAAAGATTAGCTAATGCAAGGATGAAATATCTTATATTTGCTATGTCAACATCCGTTTGGAATGGCAGCACGCCACTGCAGCCAGGCCAGCGCTCCCCACCCAGTGGGCTCTGATGGCTTGTCCAGCACCCTTCCTGTCTCACTGGTGCTCCCTCAGGGTCTCCCAAACCTTCTTTTGCCTTCCTGAGCACCTCCTGCTGATCTGCCGCACAAGCTTTCTGGTTTTGAGGTGTTTCATCGCCGTGATGCTGTTGAACACCAGCTGGACAAGGCAGCAATGAGATGCTCCTGCAGACATCTCTGCACTTCGTGTCTCTTGCAGATAGATCCTAAGTCATTATGATCAATGCTTGGATTTCATGCCTTTCTTCTGTATTCAGAGGCGTTTTCCTGTACAAAGGGCCATCAGCACCCTTCTCCAGTGTCCTTCCTTTCTCTGCCTAATCTCTGTGCCATTAAGTTTTCTTTTACCAACATATTATTTGTGAAGGTTTATCACATGTTCTCGACAGACCAGCAGAAAGCTCTCTCACTTCTCTTCCTGATCTTACAATGCACAGCAGGTGTCGAGTGTGATACATTTGGTAGGCAAGTTGCTGTGTTGGTCTTCCCATTCTCTACTGATTCCAGCAAATACCTTCCTCTGTACCCAAAGGCTAGATCACCGAAGTTTTTTCCTCTTGATCTTTTCTCAATCACTTTATAAAAGTGGTGGTGCCAGTCCATCTGCCTAAACAAAATTTGCTGTGCAAGAAATAGACCTCAGGGAACCACGTATGTGTGAGCGAGGAGGAGCTTTGGGCAAAAGCAGAGTCAGGTCTTTGACAACCATCTAGTCTTACGAGTCTTCCTCTTAGTAATTGTATTGTGGATGGTAGAAAAGTTTTTGAGATTTCTTAACAAGAAATTGTTCAACACCGCTCACAGAAGATACGGGAAAGAAATCTTTGGATTGTAATATAGCACAGCTTGGGAGACTCACTGTGATTAGCACAATTTATCCTCATCATGTTAGAGTGACTGTGCCATCAATATTTAAAAGGGCACAAATCATCTTCCAAAGATGTGATTCTGTGAGTAAATTTTGCACCCACTCACTTTGAGTGGGCTGCAAATATATTCACATGTTCTTCATCACAACTGAGCAGCAGCAGCATGTGTTCCTTTTAAAGGAAGCTGGGATGAAAAAAGCTGCCTCTAAAAAAGGCAGATTAATCTCTCAGAAACTCCCCACTGGAACATTTTAACATTAACTGGCAGTTTCCCCTGATCCAGGTAATTTATTCATGAAACTTATGGAGGTTAATCAAAAGTTCATATAATTGTAATAAACAGAATACATAATAGACTAATCATGCAATTCAAGGCATTTTGTAATTTATTTGAAATATCAGATAAAAATAACTAAGAGGTGTGCCAGGAAGCCAGCAAATAATTTGGAAACTGATGAGCGTGGCATACCTGCTGAACTATGAATAGATAACATAGTGTCTAAAAGTATATAGATAAATATAATAAAGTAGCAAGTTTTCTGCAAGGTTATACTTTTTTGAAGGCTTTAAAATTGATTCTAAAACTCACATTGCCCCCTCTTGTACAATCCGGATTGTAGTTCAGCCCTTCAGCAGCACAGCTCTGAGAGGTCCTCTCACTGGGGCCTGAGAGGTCTCAGGAGAAGGGGCTCCATATGCCCCTTCTAAGGATGGAGCAAGCATATTAATCAGTGTCCACAGCATTCACGGTGTATTTCTATAACCAATGTATTCTTGCTTTAAAAATAAAATTAGGCAGAGGGAGTATTAACTTTTGAACGTGAATGCACGTTTGTTGAAAAACCATTCTGATTTTTACTTTTCTTGGGGTAGAATATAAGCTCATGTGTTAATGCCTGTTGTTATGACTTTATGGTAAGTGCCTATGAGGATCTAGGACTGTACCTGCCTTACTAAGTGCACCCAAACTAGCCAAAGGTGAATACAAATCAGCTGCATTAGTATACTAAGTATGTGAACACAGAATAGGTATTCATTTGTATTTGCTTTTTCTTTATATATAATATATATAAATTATATAAATTGCATGTACAAAGACATAGACGCATAAAGCATGTGTTTTCTCATAAATTAAGTGTAAAAATTAACTAGACTGATATGCTGCAAAAGAAACATGTTTTCTAAAAAATAAAATGTCTGAAATAAAATGTCCAGTTCTAAAAACAAAACCCCAAACTAACGGTGTCAGCTTCAGAGAGGGTGAGCAGATATAATCCAGTTTCCTGAAAAATCATAATTTTCCCAGGATACAAAGTTGAACAGCATAATGAGGAAATCGTGCAAAAAGAAATATTAAACATTCACAGGAAGGCATTTTTCAGACCTTGGTTGGAAGACTTTCAGCTCAACAGTTGCTTTAATCAGTTTAGTCAATTATATTCAGGGGAATCACTTCAAAAGCACAAGAAAATTTCATGTTATGCCTTGTAAGTGATGAATAACTTCTAGACTCTGTTCCCTTCTTAAACCCATACAAAAAAAGATGAAAAGATTAGCACTTCCCACAGCACCTTCACTTTCCAGGATTGCTTTGAAAGTGGTGAGTAAAGCACGGCAGATTTTAAAACTAAAGAGGCTATTGTGCAGAAATTAATTGATGGCCTTGTTTTGACTGTGTGATAGCAGCAGAAGTAATGAGTGTAGACCTTGCTTCAGCGTTTTGCTTTCCAGCAGCAGGCAGAAAAGTCGGCGAGCTGAATCCTAGCAGGTAAATTCTTTTTTTGGAAGCAGGCAGGCTTTTTGAAGCAAGCGAGTAAACTCCTCTCTCAGGCGATCTTTTTTCTTTCTAATAGGCACTTTTCCTTTCAGGCAATCAAATCTTTTTCCACTCTGTACACAAGCTTCTTCCTTTCAGGCAGGTAAACTTTTTCCTCCTCTCTTATTTCCCCCTGGTAAGCAAACATAACCTAAAAGAAAAGGACAGATTAAAGCTGTTTGCCCATAAAACTCTACCACCTTCCTATACTCGGAATTTGTCTTGTGACCTACTTCCTTAACACTGTCTGCTATTGAGCAAGGACAAAACCCAAATGTCATTTCACGACATAATCCACTGTCAAAATCGGCACTAGCCAGCAGGCCTGCTGGTGGTTGCTCACAGATAACAACTGCGGAGCAGGCATAGCAAATGAATTTTTTCCACAGACTATGGTAAGTCAGGGTTGAAGTGTATTGGGAAAGAAGGGTGGGAGAACTTGTGCTGCTTCTGTCATGTCTCATATATTCTTGAGATTTAACTTTCCAGTACTTGTCAATGACTTGTCAAGCTGGCATTCTTCAAAAACACGCCATTAATTGGTGTCGCATAGGCATGCTATGTGTGTTTTTTACAGTACCAGGAGTGGTTTTTTTACTTACCCACTTCTCCATTACCAGTATTAATAAAAACATATGTACTGGGTTTGTAAAGTGATTGTCTTAAGTGCAGTTAAGTTTCTGAGTAGTACCTAACGCTTTGGAACCTTCATGTTTAAAAAATTGTAATATTTTAGTGTTAAGGTTTGGAGTTCTGAAAAGAACATTCCTTTTGTAGACTAATATCCACCTTTTGAATGAGACCACTCTTTACAGGATTATTCTTTTGTAGAGTCCTAAACACATACATCCTTCTGTTTATGAAATACATTGTGCAGTAACAGTAAATAAGAATCCCTCCCAATACTATGCCAAGCAAGAGCTCCTCACAATATCAAAAGCTTTGCATGCTTATTTGACAAGACTTCATTCTAAATCATACCAGGATGGTATTGAAAGATGTCTGTATGTTTAGGAGCACTGAAAGAAGGCTAGGTTAAGATACTTAAGTTGACATCCATTGCAAGAGTCTAAAAACTAAATGCAAATGTCTGAACTCAGTTTTGAAATGTATATAACTTGGAATGAAATTTTCTATTAATTAAATTTTTGTATTTTAATGGGAGAAAGAAGACAACTTTTTTTTAACTCATCAACATCGTTTTCTTAGCATTTGAAGTACTCTTCAGGCTACTTATTAACATTGGTTCCTGAAAGCTTCTTTTGCTACAGATCATGTAAATGCTTCCAGTTTCACAGGCGCAACCAGCTGAACACAGAGATTCCCCTGATAGCAGATACATGCTCTAGCTCATCTGCGGACGCTGATAGATGTCACTTAGTATCATGTCTCCATATTTGTGTTCACACAAAAAGAGCACAAAAATTAATTTGCTTTTTGGCTTCCTTGACTGGCATCTTCTGTGCAGCTATGCACCTCATCTTATTAATGTTGCAGCATGCCTGATTTAACGTGCAAGGTGTCTGTAGGATACCTCCCCGTGCTGAGCAGATGGGAGAGGTGCCAGACCCAACGGACATGATTGGGTTTGTGCAGGATGTCATGATTATCATCACGGCAGTGCTGCAGAGGACAGCAAGGCAGCTGTGTAAAGGCCCTGGGTAACTTGTTGGTTGTCAGCAACACAGCAGAACGTTTTTGCTGTACTTTTGAGCGCATGGAAGATGTAGTATATTTCCTGAAGAATACCATGCATATTTAATAGAGCTTCTTGCCCAGTGAGTCTAACATGTCATATTGGCTCTTACTCAGTGCCCTTACACAAAACATGGACATTAGTTCTGTTTTATCCTTTGCACTTTATTCTTGTGCAATAACTGCCCATTGCTATTGCTGTCATTTGCTGCAATATTTGCTATGGATGCAACAGGTGAAAATAAACAATCCTATGGCTTTTGCAGAAGTTAGATAATGTCACATGTGGGCCTGGTACCTGGAGATAATTACACCCTTTAGTAGATTTGTATGGCCCATTTTATTTCCTGTCACCTGGGGAATAATTATATGCTACCTACCTGCCTTTTCATACTATTTTATCAACTATTTCTTTTATTTATGTACAATGGAACTGTTGGGACCAGTAACTTTTATTTCCCCCGTTTATCAAAATAGTTAACTAGCATACTCCAAGGTGAGTCATCATCAAATAATGGTTCAGGGCACTGTTGAGGTTAAGCCTAAATCATTATAGTTGTTTCTCTTGCTCCAAACCCCTCAAATCTCCCTTCTGGCAGTGCAAAAACCTTGACAGCTATGGGCTTAGGTCACACCATTTAGTATCAAGGAACTGTCAGATCTTGTTTTCTTTTTGCTATTCTGCTCATTAGTTAAAGAAGATTCTTTGCTGTAGCAGGTCTGCATCCTGCATCCTAACCCAGTACATCCTCAGGAGCGTGATCCCGGGGTGATCCACCATACGGGGTGAAAATATCAGTGCTCTGTCACAGCAAACCAACTGTAACATCTTCCTGCATTTACCTTACACAGCCTGGCAGTTTTGCAAGTAGCGGTGTTAAGAAGCCTTCAGTTTATCTTTTAGCTTTTTTTTGGTCATGTACCTTGAGGAATTATAGGGTTTTTTCCCCACCCCAAATATGCATGTAGCAATGCTCTCAACGGATGGCCAGTACTTGACAGTGTGTTGTTTGTGGATGACATAAATGAATCAAAGACTCATCCATAATTAAAAGGTAAATAGAGTTTTTCTATTTTCTTCATATTCTATTTATAATGTAGTGATATAACAAGGGGTGATGGCTTTAGACAGAAAGAGGGTAGATTTAGATTAGATATAAGAAAGAAATTCTTTACGATGAGGGTGGTGAGGCACTGGAACAGGTCGTCCAGAGAAGTTGTGACTGCCCCCTCCCTGAAAGTGTTCAAGGCCAGGCTGGATGGGGCTCTGAGCAACCTGGTCTGGTGGAAGGTGTCCCTGCCCATGGCAGGGGGGTTGGAACTAGATGATCTTTAAGGTCCCTTCTAACCAAAACTATTCTATGATTCTATTTGTAAAATATATATGGAATTGGACTACTGTGTTTTATTGTAACTTATGTAGTTCCCAGATATTAAAACCCCTGCATTAAGTTACTGAAATGTGTCATTCTTCCACAGAGAAAAGCACACACCTGTAACATTTTAATTTTTGTTTCATAAAAGACTGAACAGATTTTTGGGGTGTAGATAGCTAGATATGTTTTATGTACAGAAATATTGCCAAAAGAGCATTGCAACACAAAGTGAAACATAGACATGCTAGGAAATATCAGAACTAAAATCTGCTATTCAAAGTAATTCAAAATCAGCCCCTGATGCATTTTAATTGTGGGGCTGTGAATGCAACATACTTGACCCTTGACTCATTCAGAATACTGAATGGACTATAGAAAACCAAACAGAACATAGGAAACCAAACACACAGCTGTCCAATAGTTTGTGTTTCTTTGCGAGTCAGCCCAATCCTGCTCTACTGCATTTATAATCATCCAAGCAGCCCTAGTAGGGCTCAGGACATGCATATTTCAGCTTTCCTTCATCTTTCAGGCGCCGGACAGTTGTTCAAGATGTGGTGGTGGAGGTTTGGCAGTGCTTTCTGGGCATTACTTGGGAGGACGTCAGCATGCTTGCCCACAGCTGGCACTCATCATCACCTTCACTTTCCCTTTTGTTCCTCCTATCACAACTTGGGTCAGAATGCTCTGAAGACATTACTTGTTTTTGTCATCATAATTGACCTGTCGGGAAGAGTCTCCCCGTTTTATGGGTGAGGAACTTAGGCTAGCAGCTTTAATGACAAAACAGCTCATTTTAGGATTGCAAGTTGAAAAACCTTTTTTTTCCTCTAGTATTATTTTATGATATTTTGTTACATGTTAGAATACTTGGGAGTTGCTAATCACAGCTCACAGTCAGCATATAGGATCAGATGAATACCCTGTTAGCAATCATTATGAAAAGATAACTCAATAAAATGAGAATGCAAGGGGAAACATAGGAATCTGCTTACAGAGAAACACAGTCTCTCTTCTTGCAGTGCATTTACTTGTTCAACATGTTAGGGTAAATGTGCATTGCTATAAACATTGCAGTTCAACTACACATTTAATTTTGGCTTGTGTCCTGACCACCCAAAAAGTGGAGGAAAATAACAGCTGAAACTCTCAGTGCCTAAAAGCATTCCCCAGGTATGAGGAACTACCCGCTCTGAATGCAGTTATACAGTCTGTTTTTTCTCTCTCTTTCCCCATTCTTTGTCATGCAAGATTCATTTTACAATGCGTTATGGTAATCCTGAGGTAGCAGATAAAGAACCAAGTGTACTAATGCTGTCTTGAACAGGCTCTGGTTTCTGTTCAGCAGAATTGATGTTTGGCACAGCAGAATCTTGGTCTATGATACCCACCGTAGTATAGTGCAGGTAAGATGTACTAGCACTGTATTTTCAAAAGTACCATTTCATTTTTAAAATCACTGAAAATAATTCTAATAATAGCCACACAGTTACACATAGGACAGGACTAATGAAGAAAATGGGATCTGAAATGTATGCTATGAAGTAAATGACTTCTATAAGGACAGAGAAACACCTCAAAATTGAAAGTACGTATTCTTATAAATAATAATAATGGGATATTGTTTCAAAAATATCGCTTTCCCGTCATTTATAGTAGAAAGCTATTACAATAATATGTTTTCACTCTAGTAGCAACAAACTTCTAGTCTTAGTTTTTCCTATTGCTTGATATAATGTATAAATAATGTTCTTACTTCAATTTATTTTTAAGTATCTGGGGTGGGATTCATGTCCTCAGGTTTAAGCTGTCTACAAAGGCCCCCTTAGAGCATACAGAGAAAACTAAGCAGTTCCATAACATGATTCATCTTATCCTGAGGAAGGTGCCTGAAGTAAGTCAGATGAATCCCCTCCGCAAAGTGACTTCAGCCCTCCCTTAACTGCACAGATGGCAAGCTCAGCAAAGGTGTAAACATCGACTGTATTGTCATCTAAAATCAGTACGATAAATCCTACTCTTGGTGTCTGTGTATGTGTGGATTTTTAGGATTTTTTTTTTTCTTTTTTTCATTTAAACTGCTGTTCACTACATCTAAATGATATACAACTGGGAAGAGGAATCACAGAAAGATGTTGTCTAGGATATCAGGGGCCTTAAATATCCTTTTGTATAAACACCAGCACTACATTAAATTGCTTTTGCTCACAGCATGATACATATGAAGAAATGATAAAATCCAAGTGCTTGCATATTTGGGGAAAAAGAGGGAAAGATGAAGGAAGAAGAGAAAAGCTGTATAGTCAGGGCTTCTTTTTAATATTTTTCAGAATCTGTACTAATCCATAGATGCAGGTAGGCTACCTGGCCCTGGAAAATTGCAATAGAAATCCACAGATCTCCATAAATGATCAAAGGTCAGCCTTAAAATGTAGGCTGGCAAATTTAATGCAATTGGTGATCCACTCAGCATTTGTGCAGTAACCATATTTGATATATAAGGTAATGCCATCACTGGCATATCTATTATACCTACTTTGCTCACCTCTGCTTCCATGCTCCTGCTGATAGACAACTATGGTTTGGAAGAAGTACTGATATCAGTTAAGAAGTAAATATGAAAAATAATAGAGACTTGATTGAACCAAATCTTTTGACACAAACGTGAAAAGAGTGTGTATGTCCTTACAAATTATCGGTCCCATGTAAAGCAATGCTGGTTAAATATGTAATTTTTTCTTTCTCGAGTATCTGAAACATTTATTTCCATGCTGATCTATAAATTGCAACATGTCAGTGAAATGAAAGTGGAGTTAGAATTAGCCCCTAGTACTATGGTTGTGATTGTGGACTGTTGCAGGCTAGCCTATTTTGAGAAATTTATCATTGAAAGAAGAAACAGTCACCTTTAAAATTGCTTTCTGAGTCTAACGATCCCAAAGATCAATGCTCTTCAAACTGATATACTCCAGATTTTGAAACATTCTTTTCAGAATTTCAAATAATGTTATTATAAAGAAAAAAAAAAAAACCCAAAACCATAAGCCTATAAACAGAGGGTGGCAATTCCAGGCAGCAAGTAGTGATCATGGGCAGCACATCTTCAAAGAAATTATTTTTTGGGGGTGCTGGATCCTAAATTGACCCGCAGAGCGAATATAGTTATTACTAGAGGCCAAGTAAAGTATAACAGATACACAGTAAACAGGGCAGACTAACATATGTTGCAAAGGGTTTTAGCAACATAATGTGTACTGAGTCACCCTTGGAGCTTAAAATAAAAACGTGCATGCAAGATCCATAAGAATATCCTCCTTCCCACCCCTAAGATTCCTTTCTAAGAAAAATGAGGACTTTTTTCTCACTATTGGCTCCCCAGCATTTCTTCTAGTTCAAACCACCCTCTGCTTTCAGCCATAAATTACATACACAGCTTAGAGTAACTCTTCAGCAACACCTTTAGAATAAAAAAGCATGCTTACATTTGCTTACAATTTGAAGTGTTCCTTAAAGAGTCATTACAGGGAGATACTATCAAAGGTAGCAGAAAGAATAGTTAGAGCTATGAAAGTTTTTCAGCTAAACAAGTCATTCCATCTCCTCCTCAATAAGCTAGCTACATCACACATCTGGTGAATGTAACCTTGCTAAAGAAGACCAACAATCTGCCCACAGGCTCCCTCCCAGTACTTACGGCACCAGTTGGAATACACAGGGTGATTCTTTGAAAGTTTAGCAGTTTATGTAACTTTGTAAAGGGACTACCATGAGTTCAATAATTTTTAATTACAAGAAAGGTAACTGTAAATTTGCGTCTCATGCAATGTTACATTCAAAATATTGTTTGTGGTAAGTAAGGCCAAGAATTTATTGTTAGTATAACTGAAATCATCAGAATCCAATCATTGTTAGTCCAGAAAAAGGCAGAAGAATAATGCTGTTAAGATTTTTATACATGCATGTTTCTTGGTTTCTAGCCCTTTTCCTGGTGCTGTGCTCCCCCTTCCCCAGCTCCCTGGGCCTCTAAGGTCAGAGGTTTCATGCTGGTGCTGGCAGGGGGGGTATCACGGCGAGTCGGCAGCATCCAGAGTCCTTCGCAAGGGGGAATACCAGGCTGTTCATGTTTATGGTTTCTTCTTCTCTTCTTCCTCCCTCCAGCATCCACTCAGGGTCATTTTAAGGTTTGCTAATGTGCTTTTACACCTTCCTCTGTCTTCATTGGTCCGCGGCTACGTGTAACATTTGAATTTACTATATATTTTGCCCTGTACTTTTCTTAGATACTAATTCTTTGTTGCCCCTGAAACCAGATTTCTCCAGCTCAGGTCTGCATTTCTTTAATTGACCACAGACGAGTTGTTTATTGGCGTGAGGTCTCTGCGCCTGCGCCCCATCTCTGTCCTCCCACGGCTGCGCTCCTCTGTGCCGTGTCCTGTGTCCTCACGTCCCCAGGCTGCTGCCGTCCTGCCAGACCTCTGTCCCTTTCCACTGCCTCATTGCCTTACAGCCATAAGTATCCAAGGCTATGCAGAGTAACTCCTTGTTACTGCTATGTCTGTATAAATCTATGGCTGTACCACATAAATATAAACAAAAGTAAAATAAGCTAGCCATAGACACCCAGTCAATTAGAGAAATCGCTTTTGCAGCTCAACCAAGTAAAGCAAAGCTGCAGAAGGTCAAGAGAAGTTCAGACGGAGCAGATCCAACAAGCCTCAGTCCTGAGGCCTCGCCAACTCAGTGTGAAGCTTATGGCTTGGTTCTAGCTACAGCCATACTATACTGCAGGTATATGGTAACAGCAGCATGATACTTATTGTTGTTAAAATGATTTTGTTAAAATGTCATTTTTTAATTAATTTTACCAGAGTAGTATCTAAGATGCTATAAAATATATGTACCATAGAAAATAATTAACATCTTAATGCTTTGATCATGTAATTTTATCAAAACAGACATGATCAAAGCAACCTCTGTAGTTTGGAGGTGGTGTTACATTTTAGTAAAGATTCTGGACATGTATGTCTTAGTTAATCTTATAGTCAAGAAGAATGTATAGTAAAGCTAAGTCAGACACAAATTCAGATTTACAGTTAAGCACCCAAATGAATAGCATGATCTTCAGTGTTAGAGTACAGGCTGTTCCTGTGATACCCTGTCTCTGTGTCTTAGGTGACTCTGGGCTTATTTTGTGTCATGAACCACAACTGTTCTCCCAGTTGTGGGTCATGACTTGATCATTAACAATAGTAGTCCTGTTCAGAGGTTATGCAAATCTCAAACTAATTGGTTTTACAATTACTTGTCCAAAATTATTAACACATTTTTGGACTATTCTGAAATATTAATCCTCATTTTCCAGAAAGAAAAAACAAGTCATACTGAAGCTAATTAGTAACAATGGATTTTCATTTGATACATTTATGAGTATTTGTTATTAAAAACTGTGGAAAACTTTGTAGAGATGTCAGGAAGCAAAACCTCATCATTCTTACAAATGTAATGCAGCTGATATTTACACTTTTTCAACCTACTGTCATTTAGTAAGGTGACATACATTTTATAAAATCATTTGCAGTTATCTGCGTCGTCTTTATGTTCCTATTGTTTAGTCTCCTTGCTGTGGATGGACAAGCACTGTCCTGTATCTTCAGTAGGTTTTCTTAAAAATGGCGGCAACCTTATCTGTGCATAAGGAGGAGATTATGACCCAGCTGTCATGTACCCGTAGAAATTGTCTGTCTCACGCCTTCTGTGTCAAGAGACTTTTGGCAGGAACATAATATTCCCTTCAAAATCAGTTTGTTCCTTTGCCTTTTTTTTCATATATTCCATTTATCTGATTCTCCTTCTTCCAAACAGTCTTCAGCCCTGCAGACTGATTAGATCCTAATTCTTTTGGCATGCTGTCAACTTGTCCTAGTCAGAATAACTATTAGGCCTTTGCTTTTGCTACTCCTCTGCAATTTTGTTTCCCTTTCTGTGCTTCATGTCTTTTCTTTGTGATTTTCACCTATTTTGCCTGAAGCTGTCTTCTGACAATATGTTACCACCTCTCTCTGTGGATTCGTTCTTTGCCTGCCCAAGTAATTTATTTATGTGTTAGCTTCCTCTTCACCATTATCCAGGCTGTTTGACTTTCTGTGTGTGGCTTTTCATAGTGCCTCAAATCCCTGGTACGTTATTAACAATTTGAAACAGGAGGCCTTTTGTAGCTTTTAATACAGCAACTTAATCGTGCTGACGGTGTGTTTTTAAATGGCTGAAACTCCTCGTGCACACACACTGAGGTAACACCCTGAATGTGCCTGTAACAGCTGTGGAACGGAACACAGACTTCAGGAAGATTTTTTTCTTTTTCCCTTGACAGTTAAATGACATATTTAGATTACATGCCAAAATGAATAAAAATCAGGATTTAGATTATTGTGTTCTAGTCCTATATTTTCATTATATGTATTCGGGGTGGGGGAACACAAAACAAATCAGGAAAAAATATAAGACGTTCTGTTCAGCTGAAACAACCCTTCAAAGCCTGGTACTTGAATGTGACAGAAATTTCATCCCATGGCTTGTTCCTAAATTCCAGAAATAAATGGAGAATCATATACAATTCAGGATAGGGTTTCTGTTCCTTTTCATTAGTTCTTCTGTGGAAAGAAAGTGTGATGAAGGCAGACAGTAGAAATTCAACAGCAGAAAGATCAAAACAACCCTATCTTTATTCCCCCTACACCTGGCAGAAAGCTAAAATGCTAACGTGTTGGATGGAATTGCTCGCTCTGACTTATGCAATATGTTGATGGCACGCTAATTACGTTTTCCTAGAAAACTGTTGTACACTGAATTTCTTAGACTTCTTATAACCGTAAATTCTGGTTACTAGGTATCATTGGGGAGGGGGTGTTTTGTTTGGTTTTTTTACATATTTAATTTTGGGATGGTCTGATTCCATATATGTTACCTTTCTAGTAAAAACCATCTAAGTGGTCACACGTGGAACCATAAGTTCAAACAATATTAGTGAGTTTTATATGGGCTTTTTTCCAGCTTACCCATAAAGCAATTCCTCTGGGCAAGATACTCTGTTTCCAATCTTGGTAAGGAAAATGAACAAAAAGTAATTTTATCTTTCTGTATTTTGTTTTCCCTCTGTGGAATATAGGTCTGGAAAGATAGAGAAGGCTTGACCCTGAGGCAGACGCAGGCCCAAAGCTGTAGATCATGAGGCCGAACTCCTTAGAAGGCAACCACCTACAGCAGGCAAGAAATGTTTCCCACAGTTTTGTGAAAAACATTTTTATAAATACTGTGTGAGTATTTTTCTGCCATATTGATTTTACTTATCAGGTTTTGAAAGATTATGTCCATGGTTGTTGTGTAGAAGGATGGAGGTAACTTTTATCTCTTTCCATCTCCCTTTAGGGGGATCTCTGTAGCTATCTGAACAGCAGGAGCAGCAGCCAAGTGCCCAGCCTTTCATATTTGAGCCTGCAGAGAGTCTTGACCATTTGTCTGGAATATAGACTTCACTAAAATCAGCTATATCTTTGTCACCTTCAGGCTGGGCTCTAATGTACTTTCTGCAGAGCTTATTGCATGGTGAACGTTAAATTAGAACTCTATAAACTTAATTTGCTTCCAGTGCTTCGTTTGCTTCCAAGTGTAATTCCTGATATTGATTTTAACTTATATTTAACTTTTATGGTGGTAGTCATGCGTACTTCAGAAGCTGCTACTTTCTCACTGCTGTGAAACCTGACCTGAGTATTAGATTTTAGCCGTTGGAGACAGCAATATTCTTTTTCTGTGGAAGACGCATGAAGTATTAACCTAGTGGAAACCATATTTAAAAGCTTTCAAGACAAGCTGCATAGCCTGTCTTCTGATGTTTATGTAGTGGGACTGGAGGACAGCTTTAGAATAGCAGCCATTACTAGTCTGAACTAACATCTATTCATTTATTCCTTTTTTAAACTTAGATTTTATTCTTGAGAAGTGTCTTTTAATATGTTTTCTCGTGAATACACAGGTATTTTGCACACCAGAGATATCAGGCAAAATCCAGCACTGTTTTCTATCATTCTCAGTCATTGCTCTTCCTGATGAGAGACTGTCAAGAGAACAGTTGTACTGAGGTCTGCACGCACTCTGTAATGACTGTCATCCATGGGCCTTACCTTTTTTAGAAATTTTTGGAAATTTCTTCATATTGCACATGTTTACGCTTTGGTTTTCTTCTTAACTTTTTGAAATAATTAATTTATATGTTATACAGACATAGTTTGATTTTGATAAGATTTATTGAAGTTAGCTGACTCCATTCAATGACTTTTTGTGTAATCATCTTTCTTCAAACTAAAATTTAATTTTGTATTTTTGGTATGCAGACTGCTGTGTGACCTTTAGGTGCCACCTGTGTTGAGCTTCAGCTCCAGCAGAACAGTATGGTGCATAAAGGGTGCAGATTCCCTCTGACTTTCTGGACCACAAGAAGGGATCTAGTAACCCCTGAGTCAGGTAGAATGCATGGATGTGGCAAACATCTGGTATCCTCACGCACAGAGTAAGAGCAGTCATTCTTCATTCAGTCATGTGTACATGCTATCAGTCAAGAAATTCCAGTTTTTATTTTGAACTTTCCTAGGGTTTTTTGAGATGTAGGACTCTCACGAGAACAGTCAGACCTTCAGACTCCCCAGTAGTTGAATTTTTAAATCATGTATGTACTTCAGGTGAAGTTATTTCCAGCTGGTGAATGTTTTAAATTTTTTTCCTTAATTTTCAATGTCAGTAGTGTTAGACCTATTGTCACATAACATGGTTTGTCTTAAAATGACATAAGGAAATCTGAATGTAGAAAGAGACTGAAATACAGTTATGATTTAAAGGTTAATAAATAGATCACTAGTGAGATTTTTACAACAAAATAGGTGAAAACTGTTTCCACTAGAGAAAGTAAATATTGAATAAATGTGGATAAATATAGAAATTATGGAAGAGACCCAATTTGGAGAATAATAACCAAAACATTAAAATTAATATTTTTTTCTGTAGAATCTTGTGAAATTGTTGTAACCATAAATTATGAACAGAGTGATTCCATGTTTCCTTCAGAAGCAGTTGTCCAACCAGCCATCTTTCAGGCTGCCAGGAAAAATGGCGGAGGAAGGCCAGAAAGCTTCCCTCCTACTCTGTCTAATATTATTGATGATTATTATATATTCCTTGGGCATTTTTTTGACTTAAGTCAGCATTTTAAAGGAAAATCTTTCTTTCGTTAGAAATTTTTCAGCTAGCATATGCCACTGTAGTAGTGGTTGGTTTCCGGGAGGCGTGAAGATTTCCAGCAGAATAATGCCTTGTACTTTCCAGAAACTACCAGAGACTGCAAAGGAGTGTCCCCATCCATTGCAGCGACCCTTCGTAATTTGTGCCAACTGATAAGATTTTTAGCATGTGGCTGCATGAAACGTAGTAAGTAGAAATGAAAAACATATACAATGCTTAATAATATTAAGACAGCCAATATGCCATCAGGAAAAATATTCAGCTCTCACAAGAAGACTTAAGCCATGATAGAAAACACAGCAGAGAGAAAATGTAATTAACTCTGTAACAGCTTCTTTTCCGACAATGTTTCTGGTTTTCTGCAACTTTGACGTTTTCTATCTTTTTTTCTCTTCTCAAAATTACTTTTTTATTATGGTAAGCATTAAATAGTAATAAGAAATTGAAATTTGCTAACAAAGGGAATGAATAAAGTAATGGTAAAAATAACGAAGTAATAGGAAGATACAAAAGTACATAAAATACTGTAATGTTTTGCTGAATGCTGTGGTGTTGTTTTTCTCCTATTTAAAACACCTTTGTGTTTTGATTAAAATGTTCTTGTGACCATTGATTCACTCCTTTCCAGATGACTGGACAGGTTTTCAGTTGCTGCTAATCTACATAGTTCACTGATGTTAATCCATTTTTTTACTGCCACAAGAGCTATATTTAGAAAATAAATATGCATAGATTAGAAAAGCAGACTGCAAACTCTGTACTGAAGTAGCAACATCTGTGTTGCCACCTACCCAGCAGACACAGATCTTTAAATTTGGGATTTTTCTATAAAGCGGTATGCTGAGATTCTTATCCAGGCAATAAAACCAAGCAAATAAATTCTGCAAAACAAGACTCCTGAAGCATGTTAAAGCAATTTTTTTTGGAATGTGCCTCTTGTTAACTAATCAAGAGATAGTCGCAATACTGCAAACTATTACATGGGGGTAAATGGTTTATAAATCAAGATAATCCTTTGGGGATTCAAGCCTTGCCTGAAAAATTATGATTATGCCATTTCAGGGAAAGCACTTGCCAAAAGATCAGCTGAAGCAGGAAGCTCCAGCTCACTGTAACTGTAGCTGCTAGATGCTTGAGCAACTCCCGGATGAAAGCAAGCTGTAAGTGATCATTTCAGTCGATGGGTGGATTTTTCCTGCTGCATACAAGCCGTGTAGCTGCTGAGGACAGCTGATAGGAGAGTCTCAAGCCAGGTGGCGCTTACTACAAATGCACAAATGTGAGAAAATATGTAGAAAAATAAACAGGTTTTGGTAAAACAGACAAGAATTCTCTGCACGTAATTGAGAGTATACTGTAATGATGGCTTCTAACGAAACAGCTTTAAAGCCGGTTTGGTTAAACTCTGTCTACCAGGAGTGAGAGTGCACCAAAAGGTGTGCTGGGGTAAGGAGACTGTCATTTTGGGTTGGTGTTCTGCCTTGTTTCTGTCTGCAATTTTGCATTATATTCCTTTTATATTTTTGTGAAATTACTTAAGCTGATAGTACATGTCAAATGCCAAATGGATGCCAGGTGCCCACCAAAGCTGCTCTATCACTGCCCTCCTCAGCTGGACAGGGGAGAGGAAATATAATGAAGGCTCATGGGTCGAGATAAGGATGGGGAGATCACTCAGCAATTACCGTCATGGGCAAAAGAGACTCAACTTCGGGAAATTAGTCTGATTTATTACCAATCAAATCAGAGTATGATAATGAGAAATAAAGCCTAAATCTTTTAAAACACCTTGCCCCCATCCCTCCCTTCTTCCTGGGCTCAACTTCGCTCCCATTTCTTTACTTCCTCCCCCTGTGTGGTGCAGGGGGACAGGGTATGAAGGTTGTGGTCAGTTCATCATACGTTGTCTCTGCTGCTCCTTCTTCCTCAGGGGGAGAACTCCTCACACTCTTCCTCTGCTCCAGCATGGGGTCCTTACCATGGGAGACAGTTCTCTATGAATTTCTCCAGTGTAAGTCCTTCCCATGAGCTGCAGTTCTTCACAAACTGCCCCAGCATGGGTCCTTCCCATGGGGTGCAGTCCTTCAGGAACAGGCTGCTCCAGCGTGTGTCCCCCACGGGGTCACAAGCCCTGCCAGCAAACCTGCTCTGGTGTGGGCTCCTCTCTTCACAGGGTCACAGCCTCCTTTGGGTATCCACCTGCTCCACCGTGGACCTCCACGGGCTGCAGGGGGACAGCCTGCCTCACCATGGTCTTCTCCATGGGCTCCAAGGGTATCTCTGCTCCGGTGCCTGGAGCACCTCCTCCCCCTCCTTCTTCACTGACCTTGGTGTCTGCAGGGCTGTTCTCTCACATATTCTCACTCTCTCTCCTGCTGCAAAATGGCCCTTTTGGAGGTGTGGTTTTTTTTTTTTTTTCTTCTTAAATATGTTATCCCAGAGGCACTACCACCATCACTGTTGGGCTCGGCCTTGGCCAGCAGCGGGTCCGTCTTGGAGCTGGCTGGCACTGGCTCTGTCAAACATAGGGGAAGCCTCTAACAGCTTCTCACAGAAGCCACCCCTGTAGCCCCGCTTCTACCAAAACCTCACCACGCAAACCCAGTACAATGTTCTGTGACCGAGGAGTATAAATGTTTCTACTGACAAGTCCTCTGTTAAGAGGTAGGTCACACTTAGAAGTTTGAGGATTTTTGGTTTGTTGTATGCGTTGTGATGTGAGAGACTAGATGGACGGCTGTCACCACTGATTTTCTTCTACAGCTCGTCTTCCCTACCTGATCTTTAGATTACATTTCCAAAAATCAGGTATTGTGTTACTTTTGTATCACCCTAAGTCGTCTGAGTCTTGGTAGGTGCTTTCCAAAATGAAACCAGTTAGTTTGCTTTAACTTACTTACAATTGGACATAAATGAGTGTTTCTGAAGCACCTGCAACAAAATCAAAGACAACATTGCTAGACCCTTCATATCTATGAACAGTTAATATCTGCTTATTTGTATTGTTACAGCATAAGTAGAAGTATGGGAGATAACATCTTTGTTATCATCAGTTAAGTACATTAGAACTCCTCACATGACTTACAGGACACAGTACCAGGCAGCTGCAAGTGGAAATACTGGAAGCCCACACAATTCTCGCAGCCCAATGCAACAGATAAGCATTAGATGGAATAAAGAATTACGAATGAATAGAACACAAAAGGACACAATAGGATCTAAGTATGGAAAAAAATGATGTAAAGTGCATGCAATAAGCGGAGGATTAGAGAGGGACATGGGAGACTTAGACCTTAGCTATGGTAACAGTCCTACAGAGGAGATATTCCACTGAGATCTATTGACAAAATGGTTTGGAATCACCTTTTGACACAAGAACTAAATTTTAAGATCAATGCAGTCTTAAGATTTAATGCCGTTATTTACAAAGTGTGACATAATTGAAGAGCAAGGAAAATGCAATTATGCCTGCTAAAATGAATTACTTTAAAGAATTTTTTTTTTTATTTTTAAAAGCAGTGAATATAAAAAATTTTTTGAGTTAGCTATTTAAAATTCTTTCTAAAGAGAATAAATCTCAGCAAGGGAGCTAATGCTACTGATCTCCTGAAAATGTCATTTTACTCATTCATAACATTTGGTTTAAAAACAAAAACAGAATCTAAAGTCTGTGTTCCTTAACATGATAACTTGGCTAAAAAGACAGCTCTTAATAAAATATGAATTTTCAAGGAAATTTTTCCCCTCTTTTCCAGAATTAAGTTTAAGTGGTTTTACATGACTCATTTACTAATACTATTTGTTAGTGAAGGCAGTGAAAGCAAAGGTTGTATAAACAATTTGCTCTTGATCATTTTGGATGTTGAAGTACTTCTCTAAGAGCCATTTAAATCTGCCAGCTCTGTGTCCCTCCATTTTCTCATTTTTCAGAAGTATGAGTGGATAATGAAACTACATAATGAAAAAGAAATCCACAGTGTTAACAGTTAAAAATGCTTATTGCAAATGCAAACTGGAAACATGTTGTCCAATTGATTTATTGTTGCAAATATATGCAGTGGAAAGCATAAGTGTTTCTACTAAGTAAATTACCTCCTTCCTATGAGGTTTTCTTCTGTGGCGCTACCCCTGATATATCACTGGGCATTCAAGCCACCAGCTCTGTTGAAGTCCATTAGAAATTCCACTTCATAAAGTACATTTCACTATTACAGCAAAAGTCTTTACTCCCAAGAGTGAGCACTGTAATACATTTTTATGATGTAATTGTCCACAGCATGGAGAGCACCTGTTAGCTAAATCTGATTTAGAACATTGCTGCTACTACTGGTAGAATACAATGCTGTGTAGTAAAGTCATTAGGAAGCACAGTAAGAAGTTGATTTGCGTCCATCTGTGTGCGTGAGATTCAACAATAGCATACTTTCGTAATATATTTTTTTTCTCCTATTGAAAATCTAATTCCGTATGTTAACAGGGACGCAAAGATACAATTTTGGTTTGCATGTGGTTTATAAGCCAAAACTTTCTATCAAAAGGAAATGATAGAAAAATGCTAGTTAGCAATCATAGCTAATAGATGCATACTAATACTGTTGCTGTCAAAATGCATTCAACAATTTGATTCTTATTACATCTAGTGCCTTTTTAGGAAACTTAGACTCTGAAAGTTTTACTACTAAACATTTCTAAGGATTACTATGTACAACTGGAATAATTCCATTTGCTATTTCATAATATATATAAAGTGTAATTCCTGATGTAACTTCATAACATAATTTAATGTTTGTTGAAGTGATTCAAAGTCATTCTGTTAAGTTCCTCTAAATTGTCATGCTCAGCTGAAAATCTTAACATCACGCATTCTGAGTTGTCACATATTTAAGACATATGAGCACATGTCATCTGAGCACACAGAAGTCAAAATAATTAATAGTTAAGGCTGGAATACCACTTTTTTAATAGGAAAATGTTTCTGGTAGGGAGAAACATTCAGACAGAACTCTTTCGGGACAGAATATGGGGTTCCTGTTCATGTGTTTTCATGTGTGAAAAACAGTTGCTCTCTCTCCCAGCTTGTGTTTATATTAAAAGATGTTAACAAACACCAAGAAACCCCTGATTATGCAGCTAAAAAAGAAAAAAAGGACAATTGTATGTCATAGTTTTGGCAAGCTCCTAAATAAAGAGAATTAAGTTTTTATATTTGAAAACTTAAATTACCAATTTTTTCTAAGCTTGTTGATCCTTACGACCTTGTTTGTGCTAAATATGGGACTATCTGCAAGGCATGGCACAATTTTATACTCTGTGGGCTTAAATTAAATGCCAAAGAGCTTCAAAAGCCATTTTAATTGCTAAAATGAAAAGATGACACGCATCAAAGAATCTTTATTTTTTTCACACTGATGCCTACATAGCTTTTTTTTATAACCACTTAAAGCTGTTAGTTAGATTTCATCCTTATTTATGCAGTCCCTGTATTGTCTTATTTTGTAAAGACTGCAACATCACAGTTTCAGAAGGAAAGAGAAATCAAGAATGAAATTGCCATGTTCTGATTTTGAATCGCAGCAATATCTGGGTTTAAATGATGCTTTGCCATTCCTGTTTTTCTCCATTTCTCTTTAAGGTTGTGTATTCCTTGGACTGGAAACCCAGCGGTGTTTGCTGCTCAACCCCTTAGTCCAGCCCAGGGTGTACCCCAAAATGGAGCATGTTTAGGTACTCACCTTCTGCACAGTCTCCGTGTATCCTACCCATGGCACCGCAGGTAATTTGCTTAGCAACAGTATGTAAATGGGAATTTGTAAAAAATTATACAAATGGCAGACTTAATAATCTCCGCCAGAGCCTCTTGAAGCTGTGCTGTTACCTGGTAAACAATGAAGGTGTCTTTGAATTCCCAGTATGTTACAGTTTCAAGAGAGATCCTTCTGAAACTGATGAAGTAATGCCCAAGCTCTTCATAAATGTCAACAATGCCAAATACTCTTTTGAAAGCTCTTCTGCATTCTTCCACATTTAGGATTATAATCTGTGTGTGTATGTGTGTATATGCAGAAACACAAACAAATTTGCAAAAGTGCTATATATTATTGCAAGGTATGTAATTATAAATAACAAATGGCACTTAGGGCAAAGGGAAGGAGTAGAACCCCCCAAACTATTTGATTTTCAGAGTTCTTGTTATCCACAGTTCCCACCAGTTATAACTAGTCCTCCAAAAATCTGTATTTTGTTAAACTCTAATATTCCTTAAGTTTGAGTTTTCCTTTTTGGCATTCATTTCTCCCCTATCCTGCTGGGGGGGGGG
>Ga0065711_1031577_pt1 | contig 29317 bp, 20 predicted proteins | sample Hoacrofraction12_FD_59098 | JGI IMG/M metagenome (GOLD analysis project Ga0065711, IMG submission 59098) | Hoatzin crop microbial communities from Cojedes, Venezuela - Epithelial fraction 12 v2 (version 2) | ecosystem: Host-associated > Birds > Digestive system > Esophagus > Crop | place... | reverse complement strand
GGGGTGAGCCCGTGGAGGGCTACTGGGGGGGGGGAAGCGAGGATGAGAAATACAAATGAAAAGGGGGCAGAGAGAAAGTGCGAGTAGGGGAGAGGAAAGGAAGAGGAAAAAAATAGCGAAAGGGGAAGAAAAAGCCTAACAGAACTAAGAAAGAGAAGACAGACCAAAAGGAGAGCAAAAGAGCAGAAGAGAAAGGAGAGAAGAAACACTAACCAAAAAAACAGACCAAAAAGAGAAACAGCAAAAAGAGAGGAGGAGGAGGAGGACGCGCTCGCAGCCCCTCAGGCCAGCGAGCAAAGAGGTCCCACCCAGTCTGGCCTGGTCCTAATGGCCCAGGACAGGCAGAGGTGCAGGGGGGTACCCCCGGACCCTCGCTGCCCGCAGAAGGGCCCCGAGGGGCAGCGAAAGGCTGCTGCGTCCCGGTGCCTGGAGCCTGGGCTCCGAGCTGCCACAGCCAGCCCAGAATTTCCATCCCCCCTGATCTGGGGAAAAGAACATTTGATGCCATCAAAGGGCTCCAGATTGAAAACAGATGTGCTTCCCCGAGCCTCTCCATGCATTTAATTAAGGCACAGGCATGGAGGAGACATTTTCATCATTAGTTTGCTTTCAGGCCCCCCCCTCCCGCCCCGGTTTACCCTTTGCAGTCTCCAAGACCCAAGTGAGCACGGCAGGGCTCTGCTGTCCATGGCTTTGGGGCGAGCAAAGCTGGCAGGCGCAGGCTGGAGAGACCAGGAAAAGCACGGGGCAAGGTTGCCCGTGTGCACGGCGACGCATGGGTGTGCATACACCCGAAACGCTGCGCGTGCATCCCTGCGCCTCGCCGCATACCGGCACGGCCCTTTCACCGCAGGTGAGGGAGCATCTGTGCGTGATGTCCTGCAGCCCACGCGTTGGGTGAGGAAGGAGCTGTGTCTTCACACAGGCGCGCAGGGCCGCATCTGGCTGGCTCTTGTGCACTGGCATCTCGTACCCTGGCTCTCAGGGTCTCCAGGTTTAGGCACAGCAGGGTGTACACGCTTCCATGCTCTGAAGAACAGTTATCTTTGCACACCCATGTGGGCTGCCCTGTGCGTGAAACACCCTTTTCTCTGCCTTTCCCAGAGATCTGGTTGCCTTTTTTCCTGGTGAGCTGGGTTTTACCCTCTTTCTCCCTGTTTTCCTTCAAATGGATATCGCAACTGACCTGTTTTTTCTGAGTGGGTGCTGTGGCATCCCAGCCATAAACATCCCTTTCCACAAGGGCTCTGCTCCTAGCCCCCCGCAACCTCTGCCATGGGGGTGAAAACAGAAGCCACAGAAACCGGAACAAAAGCTCTTTGTGCCACCTTCACTGACATCCCTGGTAAAAAGTATTTCCCCTTAGATGCCCCTAGGCCTAAGGGCATCCTTCGGACAACCCTCCCACCCGGCCTCAGGGTTTGGGAATGCAGCCCAATAGTAGCAGATGCCCTAGAATGACAGTGGGTGAAAGCACGATGGTGCTGTGGGGGACCGCATCAACATGTGTGCATCTGCTACACAGGGAGAGTCTCTCTTGCAAGGCAGTAAAGGGGCCCAGCTCCAAGACCAGCTGCTGTGGCTTTACCCTCAAGTGAGCCACGGGTGCTCCTTGTACTCACAGCACCTTCAGGCTGAATGGCAACACGAGATCCATGTTCCATAAACAGTCTAAACACTTCCTTTCCCAGATGCCTCCTGCAACACAACTGGATTTCTGTGACTAGGTGGGAGAACTCTGCTGAAGGGCAAGATGAACCCAAGGGAAACTCTTCCAGCTCCGTTTGTCTCAAAAGAAAGAGGGCTGGTAACAGTGGGAGGCCTCAAAGACTGCACAACACACCACGGGACTGCAGCTTTTCATTCAACTTGCTGTGACCAGGCAGGCCCCAAGCCCAGGCAAGCCTGCAGTGTGGAAATGAGAATGGTAGGAAGCCCCTGCACTCCAGGAGGGCTGGTGACCGTCCTGCCACCTCAGATAATGAAATGCCTCTCTCCCTAGATCATCTGTAGTGCCTTTAGGCCCAAGCTAGTCTTTCAAAGCAATGCTGCCCTGTTCTGTGTGTGCCTGAGGGCAGAATTAGTGCAGCATCCATGATACTCTCCTCCACAGAGAGCATGGTTTGCCAATGGGAAGCTTAAGGAACGTAGAGGTAGCAATAGTGCCAGGGGAAAAATCCCACGAGGAGAAAGTAGTGGAATGTGCTCTTAGTAGCAGGGTGTCCTGTTGTACTGAGGATCAGTCCAAGCTTGAGGGGATGGGTGGGATGGATGAAGGGACCTTCACATGCAGGAAATAAGTCACACGAGAAGTAAACGATGGACCAAAGTGACCCACAAAGATTATGAGCAAAAGACAAACAGAAGAGAAAGAATCAGAAAGATGAGCAAAGAGAGGGGATGAAGGACATGCTCTCTGAGCTCCTGGGTGAGCAAGCCAAGGGGTCCCAGGGCTCCACATAGCTGCAGATCCCAGCCTGCCACTGAAACAGAAGTAGGACCGTCTTTACAGGACAAGCACGGAACAGCCCTTCGTTAGCCGTTTCCTTTAACTTGATTCAAAGTTTTAGGAAATTTCAGGTTAGAGTACAGGTAGGTATCATCACCTTACCTGAATGCTCAAGGGTACTGCCTTCTAGCATTTACCTTCCCCCCCATCCAGCCACCAGCAGTGAAGGCAGAAAAGGACAGGGCGTTTGCTGCTCATCTCAGATGCATCAGTTTCTTCCTGCACGAGCATCCAATAGCCAGCCTGCGCACTCACCCTAGGACTTCCAAAAGTTTCTGCAGGATAAATACCCACAGGACAGGTGTGAACCACTCCACAGCCTGCTGTTATCCAAAGATCTCAACACGCTTCCCCCTGTTTCAGATGGGGAAACTGATGCAAAGGCAGCTTGTCCTCAGCATCCAACCCGCAGCAGAGGCGATAGGATACCCCAGCTCTCATGACCCTGAGCCTGGAAAGGACTCCCATGCCACAGATGGCCCATGACAGCAAATGCAGATACCATTTCAACATCCCACAGGCCATAAGGTAGTTAGACATCTATTTCCCACCTCACCGCTGGCCTGCTGTCAAGCTGAACAGGTAGCTCTTGTTCTCACCATCTTCCCATCCCACCTTTCCTCTCTAGCGTGCGCCTGCCTGGCAGCTGCTCACAGCCCCATTCCTCCACCTTCCCAGGCTGCCCAGGCAATGACTGCCTGCTGCTCATGCTCCCAGCAAGGCAGGGACCTCTGAGCCTCTGCTGCCAGGGTAGGAGAGGAGAAAGCCCAAAGGTCATGAAATAGCTAGGAATCTGCTAAGTAAAGCACCCGCAGCTGAAAGGCCAAGCCTCACACTGCAGACAGCAGCCAGACCCCAGTTTGGCCCTTCCTGCTCCTAAAAGTGGTTGTAGTTTTGAAGAACATCAATGAGACTCACCAGCTGGAGCCCTGCCTCAAAACCTACCTCCTACGCTGTGACCATATCTGATGCTCAGAGCAGGCGAGGCAGAAACCACAAACTCTGCCGTTCCCCCTCTCCCAGTTGCCTTTCAAGAAGGGGAAAACCAAAGATCTGCACCTATGCAGATGAACAACATGTTTGCTTCTGCTTTCTTTTCTCATAGAAAATTACAAGCTTGACCTGCAGTGTCAGTGGGAAAGTCTCTAACTTGACTATTTGTCCCGATTCTTGAAATTTCCTGTGAAACCCAGCACTTAACAGCTCCTGTGGCTCCCAGCTCCGATGTACTGGCTACCCAAGTATGCTATAAGCCCTCAGAAATGTTCCTCTCACATTCGCATCTGTCTGAATAGGGGCTTCCACGCACCTACAGCTGCAGTCATGGTGAGTTTTCAGGTACAACAAACAGGAGCTGAGAACCTTCCCAAGGGTCTTGCAGCCAACAAGAAACACTCAGAGCAAATGAGCAGCTCACACACCTTGTAGCTGGCATTAGTGGGGTGCAGGAAGGCACCAAACACTGAGTAAGCCAAGGCTTCACCTGCTCTGCTCCCACACTCAGCTCTTCTGCACCAACCACCACACCACATGCCTTTCCCAGCATAGACTACCCACTTGTTCCAGGTGCCCTAAATATCTTCTCTCCTACCTGAATTAAAAAAAAACACAACAAAACAAGAAACAGGCAGAAGAACCTGTGGAGGCTGTGACACACAGGTGTGGATTTTCAGCTGTCTAATAATATTATTGCACTCAGGTGAGGTGTTTTGCTCAGTGAGGGAAAGCAGTTTGGGTCTCCCTCCTCTACCTTACTTTCACGAAGCTTGTCAGCATGTAATGTCTTACAGCCCTTTTTTGATCTGCCAAATTTGTTTCATCCTAGCAGTCTGAAAACAATATTGCAGGAGGGCGGCAGGGAGAAGGAGAAGGAGGAGCTAACAGCCAGCACCAGTGCACAAGTGTGTGCCTTTAGGAAACCTGACAAAAACGCGCACACAATTTATTACTGCTTTGCACCCCTTGGCTTTAACTGTGCGAGGTGCTCAGCTATTCTAAGACACGCTGGGTGCCCTCCGGCACCGCTCTGCTGCGGACCTCAACCGGGTGCGAGCAGTTCGGATGGGCGATGCAGAGGATGGGAGGGCACGGATGATGCTCACCCCTCTCCTAGGCCCATAAGCGGCAGCTACTTTGGAGAGGGAGTGCTCCGAGAGAGACCTCCACCCCTTTGCACCCCCAAACATCAGCCGCAGCTCCTTAGGGGCCAGCTGGTGAGAGGCATCGAATCAGAGCATCTCTCTGCTGGTGGCCGTTTCTCAGGCTGCATCCGTACTGTCCCATCCCTTGTCCAGACCAGCGATATCCCCACTGCTGGACTCTGTTGCTGATGCCCAAGTGCTGGGGAGCCAAACGAGAATCCCTTTGCCCTGGAAAGTTTTCTACCCATCACCCTGCCACGCTGGTTCACCAAAATGTCTGGTCTCAAGCCTCTTTACACTTGCTCTACCCAGGAGTGGATAAGAACTACGCTGAGCTGGAGACAGCGAGCACCTGCAGGAACATGCGTGTGCATAGAGGGGTGTCACCTTACACGTGTGTGTGAGCCTTTGGGTGTATATACACACTCCAGTCTGGAGCCAGACCTCTCCCCCGCAAACTCCTGCTACATGCTCCAGTCCAATCTCCCTCTTTTCTTCCTTTCTTCCCCCCACAGAAGTGTGCTATTAGATCTGTGGGGATCAGGTAGTCTGCAGTCATTTCAAGCCATAAACTCAACATCAGGGTTTCTTTTAATCCCAAACATCTTGATATCATCTGGAAATGCCATGAGCAGTTTATAATTAGGGTTTAGCATGCAGATTAATACCAGCAGCTCCAGGGTGAACAGACCATCAGAGTCTAATCAAAGCTTAAGTGGGGCAGCAATTTAAAACTGAGATTTATTATTCCTCTGCATAATATTTTGAACCAGGGGCTGAGTTCACATCACACACAATCATTCCTGGAAGTGCCATCACATCTCCAGTCAGCGCAAGGTGGCTTGTTACTGGTTCATGGGGGTGATAAATACTAGGCTCTGGGAGCTTATTTAGGAATATCGCAGCATCGACACTGTACAAGATTTAGAACCTGAGGCAGGAGAGGACGTGCACACATGCACAACGCATGGGGCTCCAGCCCCACACGGATGGTGGGGCAAGGCCACACACTTAACACTTCTTTCACTGGGTACTAGCTGTAAGGGAGGTGGCCCCAGGATACCAGCTAAGGGCTTCTCTGTTTGCCATCTCCTCTGGCCACGTGTGGGTGAGGGTGAGGAAGGATGGGAAGGTACGTGGTACCCAATCCGAGATAAAGCCACCTCATAGCAACAGAACCATCACGGCAACTGGCACCACATAGCAGGCTTGGTGGCATGACCAGCTAAGGGCTGGGGAAGGACTCCTGGTCCAAATGCAGCCAGGGAAATCTCCTCCTGAATAGTATTTCTGCACAGTCCCATCTGTTCGGCTCCTGGGAGAACCCTCAAGTCTCAGAGTTTTGACTTCCAGGGTAGGGGCAGCTGCGATGTTTGTGCAGCACCTGGGTTGGAGTTGTCTAACAGGGCTCCTATGTTTTCAAATCTGCCCTGCCCAGACCTCCCCCCACCCAGTCAGGGCTGGAGTCCTTCCCTTGCCTTGTTATTTATAAAACACAAGTGGAGGAGAGGGTGGAGAGAGTGGAAATTTGTTCATCAGTTTGTCTGTACAAGTCCCAGTTTTCAGATTTCAAGACAGACTGAGTTTCAACAGTTGCCACCTAGCTTTCAACAGAGATGACAAGCACATTTGCTGGCTGGCAATGCCAAGAACTGGTTTCCCATTTTCTTTTTCTATAAGCTTTCCACCAAGTGGAAGAGGGGCTATGAGGAAGGGAGTGTCTTCATCTCCTGCCGGGATGGTCTGTGGATCTGAACTGGAGTTCAGCCCTTCACTTCCCTGGCTTTGCTCTTGCTAGGGATGCCCATGCGGCTATCAGCTCCGAGCTGGAGGGAGCAGCCTCTCAAGACAACGTGAGACGGGGATTCATGGGTTCCACCAGGAAACCGCAGCAGTACCAGCACGAACATCTCCCTACCGTGGCTTTGGTCCAGCGGCCAGGAGCCGTGTGAGCACAGGGTGACAGCATGCGGTTCTGCAGGTGGATGGTGCTTGTCTTCATCGCACTAAGCCTGCTCCATCCCCTTCAAGGATTTCAGTGGGGTTACCTGCCTCAGGAGCCAGGGCTCTGCCTAGTAAGAAACCAGCCTGCGGCCCTTTCAGGTTGCCTGCTCACCTACCATGGCTACCTGGGGGCACTGAGACAGCCCCCAGGAACCCCCCAGGCCAGCTAAACAGAGCTAGCCAAGCTAAATTAGTGCTCAGCCGCGTGTCCCCAAGGGCTCAGACTTGAGCTGGCTCCACAGCCGGCTGCGTCAGGAGCCGCGGGTTTGGATAAGCCAGCCGTTTAACCGGGGTTTTATTACCAGGCAGGGTAACGAAAGCACTCCGAGGTCACCGGGGAGCTTTAATCAGCACCGAGGGTCAGTGGATAGGAGGCCAGGCGGGAGCAGGGCAGGGCCCGGGGCACGCAAATAAACAAATAGATGTATTGAAACCACCTCTGCTCCTCCAAGCCATCTCCTCCCTCTCTCCCCTTCTCCATGCAAGCTATAAAGATCTCTGCTTTTTGCAATCAGACGTTCAAATGGCCCCAATTTCCCCAGCAGAAACTCTCCTGCAAATTTAGCTGAGAAGTTTATCCACAAGGTTTGGTTGGTTTTTTTGTTTTGGTTCTTTTTTTTTTTAAATCCTTCACTGCTGGAGATGAAAGTTCAGTCTGCTGGACTGCTCTCGGGCTGAATATCAGATATCCCTAACCCCGGAGAGAGAAAGCGTCCCACTAGCTTCTCTCCCCTGCAGGAAAGAAAAAAAACACCCAATCACCGCCCATAATCAGAGTCTGGGCAGACAAATTGGCACCACTGTTTTCATCTTTTCTCCCTCCACCCCCCGTTTCTGGTAGAGGACTAACCCTTTGGAGCACAGTCACAACTCACAAATATTTGTGGGTATTATATTGCAAGAGGGAAAAAAAATCCAAAGGAAGGTAACTGCTAAAAGCTTAGTCCCTCTCCCATGGAAAGCAGCTTTATGCACGTCCATAAATCTCCTTTGTAAGTGGTCATTAAAATTGTGTCTTGTTTAATTTTTTTTTTTTAATCTCGTTTAAACACTTTTCCTCATCTTGCAAATGAGTGATGTCATTGGCAGGCCCAGTAATGAACTGAAGAAAAGTCAACTTTCTAATGTTTTGGGGGCTCTCTCAAAAGGCAAACATTTCAATAGCAGTCTGCTAATCCAGCCAAATACTTCAGCACGTGCTTAACAGCCAACTTGTACTGAAGTGCCTTGCTCCCACAGGGACATCTGTCCACACTCATCTTCACGTGCACGCGATGTGCTCAAAGTGAGGACCGGATTGAAACTGTTGCAGGATGAGAGCCCCTGGCCTGGCTGCGGAGCTGCTGGACTACTCGTTGCGTGGGCAACACAACAGGATGGAGACCTCATGGCTGCTGCACGTGGGTGCCCTGACCCGCTCGCTGATGGGCAACGGCCATTCCTCTCCTTCTGAAGTCTTGAGACTGGTGTTCTCAGGGTTTCCCGCAGTCGAGTCTAACAGTCAAGCCCACCTCTTCTTTTCGCCCACTGCTTAGAGGACAAGGCTTTCTCCAGATGCCACAAAGCACGACCGTCACTAACCTTCCTGGCCCCTTGCTTCACAGATATGCTCTCGACACCCAAAACGCCGTTTGGTTGAAAGGCTCCTTGCCGGATACTGATGTTGTTTGGTTTGGGTCTGTGGCTGGGGGGTTTATTTTTTAATTTTTTTAATTTTTTTGGAAGCCGTTTTAATGACGTGGAAGCAAAACCAAATAGTAGGCTGCGCTAATGGGGAAAAACAAATGCAAAACTTGAAAATGAATAATTGGCATGGTTTTAATTAAAGAGCGGTTAACCGTTTCGGGGCGAAGAGCATGGGTTTGAGTTGACACCGTCTGAACCCTGGAAAGAGCACGTTAAGCTGTTCACCATGCTGCGGGTTAAGAAAATGGGAAATAAATACATCCCAGCCACTTGGAAAACTAAACCATCTTTAGGGCTCAGCTGTGAACTTTCTTCAGCAATTTATTAGAGTTCCAGAAAACACTTGTTGAGTAGCCTTGGCCTGTAATAAATATCAGTCCTTGTTTGTTTGTTTTTGTAATGGGAGCAAAAACCACATCTTTTTCTTTCTAAAGTGGTTAATTCAATTACATGACAAGGAACACATTCATTGTCCAGAGTACCCAGAGAAGATCGCCATGAAACTTGCAGTTCACCAGAGAGGGGAGGGGGACAGAGCCAGCTGATACCCAGAATTGCTTTCAGGGAAGGTTTTCTTGCCGGCAGGTCCTCTTCCTCTGGAGATGACGGTAGCACTGGGATTGGCATGACAAACAGGAGGTGGAGACAGGCACCTCTGCGTAAAGTTCTTATCCCAAAGGATGTGGAGCATCCAAGGAGCAAGGCAGACGTGAACGCAAGTGGACGAGGGACAGTGAAAGCAAGGGACTTCTCTGGGCCACGCAGCAGGTCCAAGGTGGCAGGGGGAGCTGAGCTCCAGCCCTGCGTTCTCAGCCTGCCATGTGTGCTCACAGATTTGTCGTGATTTCCTCCAGAAAACGCAGACCCCAGGTTTCTGCCTCCGCTGCCAGCAAGTAGTCTGTCGCGTTCATGTGTCAGCCCTGCTCCAGGAGCCCTGCTCAGCTGCTTGCTGACACGTTCTGCGTGCCTGGTAGAGGCCTCTTTCGGACCAGTTCCAGTAAAATGGGTGTTGTTTGAAGGCAGAAAACCACCTCTGTCCTGCATCTCACATCTGATCTCATGCTCTCTCTCAAACCTAGCTCCAGCCCGAAAACATCGACGTTTTCTTCTAGACGCTGAAATGCTTCAACATTTCTGGCTCTGCAGGCTGCCAGCCTTTCTGTGGGGACTTGTCCTGGCCTCGATGGCAGGAACTAGATAGCGGTGGGGATCGCAGATACATCTGGAGGTGATGACACCCTATGAGAACAGGGAGTGCTTGTGAGCATCCATCCTCTTCTGTGCCCCCATTTTTGGGAACCTGCCTTGCGGATAGAGAACCAGGAGTCGATCCTTTAAAATCAATTCTTGGTGGGTTTGGTTCGCCCACCCTCTGCAGGCAACTTGGCTCTGGGTTTAAAGTTAGAGAAGTTTCTGAGCTGAAATAGCTGAAGGGGGGTACTACCCAGATAAGCAATTATCCAGTGCGCTTTCCCAGCGACAGCCCAGCAATTATGGTCGGCAATAAAGAAATCTGATGGTTGTCAAAACACAGACCTTCATTCTTCCAAGCTCTTCTTGAGGGGCACAGTCAGCGTGCTGATGTGATTAAAGCCACGTTCGGCTCCACGATAGGAGAGCCAGATGCACCCAGATAACTGCTCCGAAGCCAGCCACGTGCAGCCGAGGCGTTGGTTACCTGATTTGTAGCCAATCAAGTAGAAATCAACCATTCCTGTCCACATAGCTACGTCATGCCGTTAAACAGCCAAACCCTCTTCTCTTACATATCTTTGAGGGAGATGAAATCCATATGGCCCAGAGAGCAAGCGCAGGCTAGGGATGGAAGGAAGGACAGAAACAGCATTTCTTCAGGACAGAAGACAATGGAAATGTTTCCACTGATTCCAATAGGTTCTGAATCAGCGGCTGCAACCAATTTTCCTCCTAAATGGACTTCCATATGTCTAAAAAAGGCTTGCAAGCACTGGAATTTGTTACAGAACAAACCTGTACTTTATTACTCTGCTCCCCGACTCCAAGTGTTTCTCCCTTTAAATTCCTTGGTCAGCCATTTCTGGGCTTCGGGGTTCGCTTTCAAGAAATGCATTCGCTTCTAAAGCAAACATTCTCCGTGAAGACAGAGAAAAGCCTCCCCCGTCTGCCCCCAGACTTCACTTTGCTCGGCTGGGAGCTTGTGTCTTTAACTTCATCAGAAAAATAAGTGGCTTTATGCACAGAGGAAAGCACGGGGAGGAAACCAAGTTTCCCAGACCTGAAACCTTCTCTACTTTACAGATAGCCTCTGAAGCGCAGCTGTTTGGGCAAAAGCCTAGCAAAGCTGATCTTTACCATAAATTTTCCATTTTCCACTTCTCTAGAAACAGAAGAGATTTTATTTTGCCCTCCCTGTGACGGGCATCTTCAAACTGAAGATTTTTCTATTTCCTTTCTTCATTAAATTAAAGCAAAAATTGGCAGAAGTGGGCTTTTTCATTTTCATCAAAAACTGTTTTGGAAGGAGAGTCACTTTCCTGCCCACGATACGCATGCTATGTACTATGTTTAAAGGGGTTTAAGAACCTATGTACCATTTTTAATAGCAGTTTAGGCACTAAAAGGGACATTGCATGATCAGATCCATATCCATATTGCAGTACTATCAGTAAAGGTTAAGCAGTTAAACACCTTTGATCTTGTCTTCAGGTGTCAAGGACAGCCAGGCTTTCTACAGTGTCTTCAAAATACGGCTGAAGTTCCTGAAACCTAATAGAATTTTTAGAACTTACTCCTAATGCTATACTGAAATGGCCCTAAACATTATAGTTTTCAAATTCATCCATCTGAGCAAAAATATTTTCTATTTCCTTGCAAGAATGATAACACAGGAAGAAAGTTTCAAAGCAAATCCCCTAAGCAACATCCCGAAGGCCCCAATTAATGCCCAATTTTAAGAAGTTTCTAAGCTTCCGGAGTGTTTTTTAGTTGATGTTAACTTCACTTTAAGGGTGTCATTTCAAAACAAAACCTCAAAATATTTCATTAGAAAACAAAGCCAAAACGCTTGGCTTTCTTTTTCTTCCTTTGCCGCAACAGCTCGTCAAGCTGATGTGAATTCACAAACATTTTCAGCCACAATCTGTGGCAAATACATAATTTGCCTAAAAAAGAGAAGTAATTGTCCCGTTCTAAGAATAAGGATAAAATCCATCCGTGATTTTAAGTGCTCAGACTGAACAATGATGGAGTATTTGCCCTGCCGATAGAAAAAGAGAAATAAATTTTGCTTATTACTTTACATATATATTTATACATATCTGAAATTTATATACACGCACATACACACACAGCTCTTTCCGTCCAACATGAATGTTTTCAACACAGAAAAAGTAAAGAGAAGAGATTTAGTGCTGATTAGAACAAAAGTTGCACTGTACCTTACAGATTTCAGCATGTCTCATTAAAACTGGGCTTGAAATATACATATCCTTTAATAAATAAAGCTTAAGGTACATAAACACTGCAGCGGATATAAATTATTTTAACCAAAGTATGTAGGGAAAAAAAATTACTGGAACACCATGATCCAGGGCATTTTACAGTAAATTGGACTTCATCAGCGGTTTCACATTTTTATTTGATTTTGGAGCTCCTCCACTAAAGCTGTAAGTTTTGTAGCGCTTATTTCGCACCTTGTAATTTAAAACGTTACACTCCATCGAAATTCCTCTCAAAAAAAGGACCCGAGTAATTAATGTCTTTGGGCTCAACGTTCATTATATCCCACTAGTGTGAAAATTCATAAAAATAAGACACAGGATTAGGAGCTTAACAGCCTCACACATTTGCAGAGCTGCTGCACTGGCAAATATTTCTCTGCCCTTTTGGAGCGGAGGGCTCTCCTGGCCGCTCTCCTCTGTTTCGTTGGCTCATCCGAGTCATCAGAAAGCGCCTGAAAACAAACCTTGTGTCTCGTGCTCCTGTTTTTTCTTGGAAGCAGATAAATAAAAGGGGTTTGGGCCCTTTCTTCCCATGCTCTTCTCTTTTCTTCATTCGGTGGCAGGATGCGCTTTAACTCCTCATGAAGACAATGGGAATTTTGGCCACTCGCAGCAAGGGGACTCCAGATGCCCCTGGAAAGGAAGCAGGGGCCTGGGTTTTGATTACCGAGAGCTGAATCACTGCCTTTATGAAAACGCCCTGGGTTCTCCTCCGTGGTTCCAAGGAGGTGGAACAGCTCCGGGTTGAATCACAGACTCCGTTTTTGCCTTCGACGGATTCATAGATACAGCGGGTGAATTTGTGCAGTGAACAGTAACTTTGACCAGGGTTTCATTTTGGAGGGACATAAACCATTCACAAAGTTGGGCGGAATTTGACAAGCACCTTTTGCCAAAAAAACAAACAAACCCAACAAGCCTAATACAGGAGGCTCTTTTTTAAAATTCAAAACATTTCATTCCAAAGTGTTTTCAAAGCAAAGAGGTTGACTCCATGTAGGTGTTTGTGAAATGAGCCTTTTGGAGGTTTTATTGAAAAACCTGACTTTAGAAAAAAATGAAATTAAACTGTAAAATGGAACATTGTGTTTCAGATCAAACACCATGTCCTAGACTGACTCAGAATTTCTGGTTTATTTTACTTTTTTTTTTTTTTTCCTTTTTTAAGACTGTCTTGGTTCAAAGCAAACAGAATTGCTTCATTCCCTGGTCCCCACCCCCAGGTATCTGAATCCGACCACAGTACAAGGCATCCTTTATTCACCCAGGTCGCAATCATTCACCCCCAGGACATGGCTGGCCAGAAACCCTAAGGAGTAGATCAGTACAGCTCTCCCTGCAGCTCTGGCTACTGAATTTCCTTCTAATATGGGCAATTGCTATTGTGCTGAAGCCGTTCCAGATCTGAGTCATTCATCAAGGCTCCCTCTATAGCTGACGGTGAGAAATTCCAGCCCAAGATCCTTGGGACAATCCACACTCTGAACATGCCACTTGATTTTAGAGGGAACCAAGCTGTCCTGTTTGGACTCAGAGATAGCTGAAGTGAGGGGATGTGAGGTCTGCAACAGATCTACTCTTGGGCAGAAAGCATCACTGGAAATTGCTGTTTTCACTACTGCACGTGACTGTGGTAAGGAAAACCTTTGTCCAAGACAGATCGGTTATTGCATCTGTCCTGGAAATTAATTTGTCAGCAGCAGCTGGGAAAAGCGCATCGGCATTCGAGCACTTTGCTGCCTTCTGATGTTTAAGGTCTCATTCGCATTACCTTTCCACCAAGCTTTTTTTGGCTGTAAGATGGTGCATCATCATCGATCCAAAAACAGGCTGTTCAGGAAGTGCTCCACAGAAGAGCAAGCCAGGAAAAAAGATCAGCTTTATTTTATTCTGCATATTTTAAAGCAATACAATTAAAATAACTATTTTAGCATCTTAAATGAGGTTTACACATTTTAGCCCATGAGCAGTGCTTCCAACTGAATGCAGTTAGCACACTCTTTAAAAAAACGTAATTACGCATCTTCTTCTGAGCTTAATGAAAGAAGCTCCTACCTCTCCGCGGGTGTTGCAACCTCCTTTTGCTCTCCGGCCCTAGTGAGCTGTTTTGCGCTCAGAGCAAGCCACCTTTGCAGCGAAAGGGCCAGGGGATTCTAAGGAAACATCAGGGCTTCTCAGATGGGTGAAAACTGAAAACTCTCAGCAAAGTTATTCTCTAGTTTGATCAAAAAAACTGTCATCACGTACTCTGGCTGGTGAAGAGGTGATAAAATCATTCAGCTTTGGGACATGGAGTGGTTCTCAAATTTAAATCAGATGGAAGGAGAGACAACTTGTTTTCAAAAGTAGTCAGACTCTCAGCAAGGATTATGACTCTTACCATTTCCTTGTAGTTGCAAATTGAGCGTGTTTCAGAGTTTGAACATAGCAGTAAACAACCACCATACATTTCTTATGAACTTATCTTGCCTCATAGCTCTGTCCCCACAGGAGGACAACAACCACGAAGCCTGGTGCTGCTGTCCACGCGAGCATGCAGTCATCCAGCGCTCTGCTTGCTCTGAGGGATATCTACATGAGTTGACGCACAAGCATGAAGATGAGTCACAGATGGCTCGATTAGCATTGGAAACTCAGTGCAGATCGGAGCAAGATTTGGATGCTTCCCACCATGCATACTTCACTCCCTGTCTCACTGCAGAGACTGCTGTGCAAATGTTTTCAAGAGTAACAGAAAAAGGGCTGTGCCTTGGGAAGTGGCAAAACCATTCTCGTCAAACACCATTAATGGCGCAGGAAGACTCCGGTTTAAACTGCAACAGTGGAGTTTCCAGTTAGGCCTTGGGGTAAACTTCTACTGTTGAAAGACAGATTCTCCGTCGCTGCAGGGTGCAGAAACTGGCGGACAATTATGTCAGGATAGACAGGGTGGATCTGGTTGCAGCTACGAATTAGAGGACATCTTGAGATCCTTTCCAGTTCTGTCATTCCTGAACAGGAGGTCACCCTACCTGCACCTGAATCTTGCTTGGAAGGTGCACCCCAAAAAGACATGGTCTACAGGTCAAGTCCACGCACAACAGCTACTGAAGTAGCAAGCTAAGAAATAATGCTAATATAACCTCTCAGCAGGAGCAGAGCTCACATTTCTTCAGAGAAACATCCCCATGAGCATCACACATACCTGCACAGTTAAGCAGTACTGAGACAGAAAGTTTTGTCTGAGGGTACCCAGGACTGGATTAAAACTGCTGTGACCCCATGCAGCAAAACACTGATGCAGTGTACACCACCCCACCTAGTCAAATTTATCCTCTGAATTGTTACGGGGTAACTTTAGTCCAACAGAATTCATGCCAGATGGGGTGTCGTATGTCTTCCTGCAGCCAATGTAAAACATGAAGCCAATATAAACACTGTATAGATGTTCTAGCTAATTCAACACAAAGCAACAGTGTGCACACACCTGATCTGGATCATGTTTGTCCTGCCAGGTGACTTTGCAATACACACACTGTGTGTTAAGGATGTGGAATCCTAGCTCCGTCTATTGCGCTGACAAGTTCTCACCTAGAATTTCCTGCTTAAAAAACCCCCTCATGTCAGTTCAAGCTCATGTGCAGCATTCAGAGATACTAATACCGTCCCGACAAGTCATTCATTATGAGTTTTCCCACTCTCAAGCAATCGGGTTTACAAATGGAGCCTGTAGGGAAAGGGATTTATGCCTCTCAGTAGAGGTGCAAGAAAGAACATTGATGTTCAGTACCACTACAGAAAATCCCCAGAAGAAGAGTCACAGGCATCAGCTCTGAGCAGTGTATGAGACAAGCAACCCTTGATCTGTTCTTGGCAATAGAACCCACTCATAGCCAACCGTCCAGGCTACTGGAGCTGTAATTTGAGGCAGGTCCACGAGGCTCTGCATCACAAAGCACACAAACATAGCAAACCTTCTGTGCCCAAGGCTAGGCTCTAGCAGAGCTTTCTCTCACCTTCGCCTATAGACATCCCACATTCTCTCCATGTCCCATCAGCTCCACTGACCACCTTGCAGTGATCTTCTCAGCTTGGGCTCAACATGCAGGCTGTATCAAGGCACCTTTGTCCTGCAAATATATGCTTTTGTGTCCTCTGAGAGTACCTTTCCCTTCAGCTGGGGTGAGGGCCAACTCCTGGTACCTTCACTGCTGCAGGCAAACCTGCTGCCTGCTTGTAACCCAGCTAGGACAGCTGGATTCACCTCCACCGCAGAATGGATGCCACAGCTTGCCTTAAACAGCCCAACAGGCCATCTGCATGTGTTTGTGGAGCCAGGGCCATTTTCCCTCCCTGTCCAACCCCTATCTCCAATCCTACAGGACAATCGTCCCTGGCCTTCACCCACCTCTCTGCTGTGCCTCGATTCTTCAGAGCCCAAAGCTTTGGGCTTAACGCTAAAGACTGTCGTCACGTGCCTTGAGATCAAGGAAAGGTCTAGAGATGCCACAGCTCCATCTCCTGAAGGCTGTGCAATTATCAAGTTTACTAAGTTCATACAGCAGGAAAGTGGCAGTGGCATGCTAACCCCGCCTTACACAGAAACACATCCCAAATGCACAGTCGTAAATGCCTAAGGCTTGCACAAAAAAACGAGTGGCCTCTTGTTTCAGGGTTAGCTGGTCATTTCTATCACAGAAACTCTGGTATCAGCACCTGCGAGTATTTAAAATTCCCAAGCTTTCTTGTATTTGTTGTACCTGCCTTCTGTATTTTTGAGCCTTTATGTTAGATGGTGCTGAGTTTTCACACTTTTCTCTACAGGGATGAGGCCACCAGGTGACCCACAGTGTGGACAGCGAGCCAGCCAAAACTCTGTGGAGATGGGATGTGAGCAAATAAGGTGTGGGGAGAAAGCCCTAGAAAGAAGAGGGAAGATCGGAGTATGTGAGGTTTAAAATGACCATGAGAAAATCTCTAAACCGAGAGTTTGAGAATACTGAAGGGGTGGAAAGAAAATTTTAGAGAAGAGGAGGAGGACTTCCCAGCCTCACTTGATGTGTCTATAGCAAGGCTGTGGACCTTGGAGGCAATACCCGAGCAGACATGCTGGAGGATTGAGGGGCAGGTTTCCATCTGGGCTTTGCCAATGCCTGCCTCAGCATTGACTGGAAGAAGCAACCCCATTATCTAGAAAATGAGGAGGCACAAATTTAGCAGAGGAGCCTGGGGAGTTATCGTCGGTACATCTCTTTTAAGGACATGGCCCTGACAGGAGGTTTGTCATCTTTTCTTTCTGATAACTGCAATAGCTGTGAAAAGCACGCAGAAGCAGCCCAGAGAAACGTCAGCTGTTCTTCAGGTCCAAAGCAGAAGCAGGAATCTTCAAATCCAAGCAGGACCTGGAAACAAAAGCTCTGAGTAGAATTAGTCGTGTAGCTGTTGGTCCTGTAAGAGAAGCCAAGTTTCTACCTTGCGTGGATTCCCTGTGCTCTGGTGTGCAGCTGAGCCCCTGCCGTCCACAGCGTGGATGTTTTAGTGCCTGGTTCTTTTTAACTGGCACATGTTAAGAGCTTTGAATTAACAGGTGCATAAAAACTGTCAAAAAACACTTAGCTCTCAAGACAGTCTGTCGGTTGTATTAAAAATATGGTTTTATGTAACCACATTCTCTCAACACTTGCTGGGTATTACGGCATGGGAAAGTCACTCGCCCTTTCCAAATGAAAGCAGTGATGTTTAAACTCTCCCGCAGAAAAAGAAAAAAAGAAAGAAAACGAGAAAGGCTACAGTTTCTCTGATCTTGCCAGGGAATTGCTCCTGTTTTCCATGCTAAAGGTATATTTCTTCCAGCAAAATGGGACTCGCCTAAAGCTCTGGAGTAGAGGCAAGCACCCCAGCAGGTCAAAAAGCAAGAGTCTTGCAGCCTTCCTGAGCTGAAAATGAGGGATTTTTGACAACTGAATGGGAAGATATCTCACTTTCTGACTGAGGAGCTGGTATTTGCTGTAAGCGTGGTCTGTGATTAAAAAAACAAATCAGAGTGTAACAGAGGTTTAGAGCTAGGAAAAAAGGTATTTGTGCCCATGTTTCAGAAGAGGTTTAGAAACGGCTTCAGTTCTCATTCTCCCCTCAGTCGTGAGTCTTGAACATCTGGGAGCCCAGAAACAAAAGCATCAGGTTTCCAGAGCAGAGAGAGTTGTAAGACACAGGTCCGGGAGAATTTTTAAAACTCTCGAAAGCATTTCTGAAATCGGTTCCCTTTTAAATATGTGGCAAATACATTAAAGTGGACTTTGGATTAAAGTTTTACTGCCTCTTGATAAAAGCCATTCGCACCTTTGATGTGTTTGTGGATGGCAGCCATCCCAAATGCCTTCCCCAGGCCTCGCCCCCGTCAGGAAGTCTCCCTCTGGTTCTCTCCAGGAATGCCCAGATGGGTTATCATCCATCACCTCTCCGGAGGTGACCAACACAAAACAGCCACCTCTGGGCTCGCAGACACGGTAGGTGAAAGCAAAGATTTCCAAGCGCAAGCATTTAGGGTGTAATGGTGAATACAGATAACCCCAAAGCCTGTGAGAAGTGGGAAGTGCAGCAGGGACCTGGGCTTCTGACACTGGCTGCAAGTTTAATCCTACTGAGTTTTAATTGTATGAACCAAAGCACTTCCAGTATCACCCTGTGCTCACCACCTCCTGCTCCGCCTGAGGGCTCTGAGAAGCCCTGGTTATTTGCCTAGCCTGCAGAAAAGAGGGGTCCAGGAAGTATTTCGGCAGCTGCTGGAAGGAGGAAGGCCAACTGGTTGAAGCACAGAAAGAGAAAACGAGTTGGTGGCTTGGGAGGGTTTGAGCAATGAAAGACTCCAGCACTGTGGGCAGTTGGGACAGAGGAGATGGACTAGGGCTTGGAAAGCAAATTGTGATTTCCCCCCTCTGTGAAACACAGATTTAGCTCTGTGGATGTCAAGGCCAGAAGGGAGCATCTGGAGTGTCCCAAGCATGACCCGGTGCAACTGCCAGGCCAAGGAAAGTAGCTTCTTGAGTTCTGCAAGTGAGAGCATCAACGGGACTGTCACTGACAATACCAGATACGCTGAGCAAGTCCAGGGGTGGGAGCCTGCCCGCTTGGCAGTGCTGGTTTCCTGCAGAACTGGTTAATGTCAGCGAGACTGATGAACGCTCCACAGTAGTTAGGGGGTGCAGTGAGATGTCATGGAGAAAAGTCCATCGCTAAATATTTTGATTTGAGGAACACAGAAAAGAAAACAATTGGTATTTTAGCAGACAGGGAAAAAAAATGCCTGGAAGCAAGGAGAAAATCCTGCAGAGAACCAGGCATGACTTTTTAAAACAGCTGCAAGATGTTCTGCTTGGAGGATCAGAGAAGCATGCTAGAAAAATGCTGGAACGGACCTGGTTCTTTATGAGCACATCCTCATGCCAAATAGTATCATCTTTTCTGCCATGAAGCTAACCACCAAAACATGGGACCAGCTGCAGCTCTCACGATAGCGAAGCCAGAGACACAACCTCCAGGACATCACCAGCACTACAGACAATGAAATACGCACAGTCAGCAACAAGAGGCATCACCTAAACAGCTACGGAACTACTCAAAACAACGATGCAGGGGTTTGGGTGATATTCAGAAGCCTAATCCAGATCCAAATGGGGAAACTTTGAAGAAGATGATGTCTGAATTGGATTCACCTTTCCTTGGGACAGAGGATCTGTCTACACTGGAATGCGAAAAGTGTCTCGAGCCTGCAAAGACACAGATGCTTCACTGTACCGAGCTCATGCTGCAAAGACTGTGAGCATACTCGGCCCAGACTTCAGCACAGGCTCACAGCAAGGGTCTCCAGTGAGTTTATAAAGTTTTGATGGCTCATGACCTCCTAAGGCTGTGGCAGTGTAAAGGGTTACCCTTCCACACAGAGAAAGGAAGGAAGCAAGATAACATGGCTTGCTGAGACACCAGTTGGAGGATACCTAGCTCCATCCTTTAGTGAAGGAGTCACATTAACAGTGAGTTGCTGTTATCTGCTGCCTAGGAATGTCTCCCAGGGTTCTCCAGCCCTTCAGCTCTCCTGGGGACATGATGGTCCACAGCCATGTGGAGGCAATGGTCAAGAAGGTCAGCTGCCCTTTAGCTACACGGCAGGTAGCTAAAGGACTCCCATTTCTGTTGCTGCTGGACATTATGACTGCAGTGCAGCCAGGGCCTCACTTGATATTGATTGCTAGTAAGACGCCTTATGATATTGCTAAGCTTGAAGTTCATGGAGTGATTCTGTCTTTTGTTCTACTACCTCCTTTACGGGCTCTGTGAAGGAGGAAGCCGTGTATGTGAAATAATTCAATGGGTCTCCTTCAGGGCTTTTAGGTACTAACGCAGAAGCAACAAGAGGTCAGCAGTTATACATTTGGAGCTGCTTCTGATGTGTGTCAGTGAGACCCTGACTGCTGCTGTTCCGTTACACACCCATCGCAGTATTTATTTGAGAGATCCCAAGCCACAATGAGTTCAGAGCAACGCCTTCCCAATGAACGAGCAAACTGAGATCTTGGGCTTAATTTGGCCCTGCATCATCAGGGAACACCTGCAAACCAGAACAAAGACCCATCACTGCTCACTGCAGGGAAATGAAATGTCAGAGAGACAGCTGAAGGGTCAGATTCAGCACTGATAACAAGAACATGAGAGGATCACATCAGATGTGAAGTTCAGATACATCACCGGCACTGCCAGCTGCTTCAGCGAAAAGCAAGAAACCCTGCATAGAGAAAGTCAGAGAGGGCCATCATTCAGGGGTTTATTTATGACCATGCTTCACTTCCACAGAGCAATGAAGGTTGGTTTGGGTGTTTTTGTCTTACTCAGCTCCAACCCTCAAAACCAGACTCAGCGAGGGCCACGTCTTCAGCCCGTGCATGGTCTGGGTGAACAGTGATTCTGTGCCTTCATTCAGCCATCTTTCCACATCGTCCCCCATTCTTCAAGAGGCAGGAGACTGAAGAGGTGTCCCTAGCACTGCAGTTCTCCCATTGGATGGTTTATATCCACTCCAATGGGATCACAAGGCACAATATGGATTATTCCAGCTCCTGGGGTTTCATGCTTCGCTGTGAGGAACCTCCAAGCTTTTACCAACTGCCCAAATGGGTCCCAGCACTCTACCAGAAGACTGGGCTGAACTGGGCTTGCAGGGCACCCTGTCCCATCTCAATTATTCAGCAGTGTCCAGAAAGCAGCACAGCCCTTACATGGTGTAGTCCTGGAAAGAGGAGTCACGGGTTGGCTCCCCAGCTCTGGAGTACAAATGCAGCGCCTGGCCCCCGCATGTGCTTTCCAGTCTGATACCACACCGAATGGCATCGCTGCTGCCGCTAGACTTTCTCCACTCATGCCACCACCCACCACTGTCTATTCAATAGGGCACTGTCCCCATCCTCTGCAGGATGCTGTGACATGGGGTGCTGAGACTGCCAGATCTCTGCCACGCAAGAGGTCAAGCTTTGCTTGATTTCTCCCAGTTCTCACCTCTCGCACACATGTGCCAGGTGTGAAAACCAGTTCAGACATTAAAACCTACTGCTCAGCTCTAGCAGTGTGGAAAAATAAAATCACCGGCAGATCAGCCAAACAAGCAGGTGGGAGTGGTATGGACAGAGGCAGGAGAGACAAGGTACTAAACCTGCCCAGTGCTCCCAAGCGCCTCGTTATACTGATTTATGCTTAGCTAATTGAGAAAATTACTCTAACTGCACAATCCAGGCCCTAATTCAGAAAGGCCCAAGCTTTTTAGTGTCTCTACCTGTGTCATGGAAGGCATGATTTAAACCCTGTAACTAACAGGCTGCCAAAGGCAAGGATTCGAAGGATCTGAGGTCCTATCATGCCGCAGGGGTGAGGCTTGGCTAACTTCTCTTGTTACTTGGTCTTTCCCCACTGACATGCAAGTTTGCTGCTGGGACATAAATCAGGGGAAATGATGAAGGAAACCAGTCTCGTGCCCCATCAAAGGAGCCAACACTCGCTTTAATAGGACCACGCAGACAAGCCTAAATAGGGCACTTAACAAGCATGTGGTTTCTATTATACCAGCTCACATCTCTACACCCTGTTTGCATTGCCACTGGCAAAACCCTTTGTCCCTTGCTCACCACACCCGCTTATACCCACAGAATTGGAGAAGGCATCATGATATAATATCAAAGTGTTGAACATTCAATTTCTGGGTTGGATCAGGCTTGCAGAAACATTTTACCTAGCTCTCAGCAATTGCATGAATCCTTATACACAGCTATAGCATGCATAAGAGCAGAGTATAGAAACCCAAGACACTACGCCGACACAGAATCACACAAAAGTACCAAGGTCAGGCCAGGACCCACCAATGCTCCAAGATCCCACAGGAGGGGCATATGGTAAAGTACCAGGCCTCAGGCTGGGACAATCCGTATCGCAGGTGTTTTGATCCAAGTTTGAACCTTGACAAAAGGGTGTTAGGAACAGAAAGTCTACAGATCCTACTGTCCTAAGCAGAAAATGCAGAACAGAGGGAATCCCAGCACAGGAGGCAATTCGATAGTGCTCTGCCCCTTTCTCTGGCTCCAGAACTCCCCCAGAATAGCATAACTGTTCCACAAGCAATCCTTTCTAGCATTTTCTAAATACAGCTGGTCAGGAAGCACAGTATCCCCAAGCACTAGGCCAGCCACTACTTTTCACTCTTACTAGCTTTTCCTCCTTCAGTTTAGATGGGATACAAGCTCAAAGGGAAGACTCCACTGCATCGCAGAAGGTATTAGGAAGAAGAATCGCTGAAGGAGAACTTGAGTCTCTCCCCAGACAACTACCCTGAGCTGAAACCTCTTGAGAGCCCAACTTCATCTGGCTGGATATACAATCAGATTGGGGATTGTCCAAGTGTTTTACACCATGCACTAGACATCCATGGGAACCCCAGGCCGAGCCATGACCATCTGTGCTCATTTAAACATTTCTTGACAGAGGAGGGAGTGTTAATCCCGACATCCTGGCCAAACTGCAACATGGGCAATTATATTGTGCTTTGTAATATTCTCACAGTGGTATACATTGGTGTTTTCCACTGCTTTCCACAACGGTAATGCGGTGGCCCAACACAGAAATGGGTACATCACCACAGGAAACCGCACTGTGATGAGCCCTGCAGCGTTACTGTCAGATATCGCACATTGCTGTTTTCCCTGCCATGGGTGCTCAGCCCCTGCAGGCTTCACATTCAGACTTCTACCTCTACCTGCAAGAGGCCCTCACTTAAAAATCTACCCCCCCTTTCCTGATCTACGCTGAACTTCTCATTTTTCCATTTCTCTGAGGAGATACAACACGCTAGCTCAGCGGGCAGCACACCTGCCTTCCATGCATTCCAGTGACAGCAGAGTCAAACGTTGTAAGAATCATCAGCTGCTACAAAGGTAGAAATGGCTTTTGTCTGAAGAGCTTCAATTCCAACTGTTCCTCTTCCTTCAAGGAAAAACAAAGAAAAAAAACCAAGCCTTTTGTTGCACCAAAATCATCTCCTGGCATTTCTGACCAGCGCACATGTTGTTACAATTACGACTGGACTGCTTGGCTCCGGCATAGGGGGAATGTTAAACCAGCACACTGGCACCCATCAAAACATTTGCGAACTTCCAAAGTGGAACTGACACCATGGTAGTGGTTTATATCACACGTCAGAGAAAGGCTTCATAACTCAGATCAAACAATTTAACTCTTGAGCTCCCTGTCTTGAGAGAGCAACCAAATGCTAGGCTGCCTATTGTTATTTCCTACGGCTGTTTCATGTGGCTTCCAGCCAGTTCACTTCATTTTGCAAGCTCAGAAGTTAAAAGACAGATAGACCTGGCCAGAACTTCGATGAGGGACTCGCAAGAGAACAGAAACTGCTGATTCTAACCATAGCATCTTCCCTATCAGGCAGAAATAGCGCCAGCACTATCAGGATGGCACATAGGAATTTTTCAGCTTTTAAGTAATTTTGTAGGGTATAAACTTATTCCCTTCCAGGAAACTCATATTCTTCAGTAGTTGTCAAAAAGATCTTTGGACTTTCAATTTTTTGTCTTTTTCAGTTCGAGTTGTTCAAACAGTAATCTTATCCGTAACAAGGTGCAATTAGTAGGACTATTTCAACCACGTTTTAGCCTATTAGATAACCACAAATTATATACAAAAGGGTATGCATGTGCTTCCTGTAAATGCCATTACAATTCAACTCTCTGTCAGATGCTCTCCTGCATGTCCCTCGACGAGCTGAATACAACGAGAATGGGGAACAGCCCTATCCACTAGGACTTAGATTCTCTGGAGGAGCAACTGGGGACAGCTGCAGAGGATGGAAACAAGAACGGTACAATTAAATTGTTATTGCACTTAATGGTATCCAGTTTTGAAAACCATCGTCAGGTTGCTACAAGCCATTCTGCAGAGCAAAGGGAGTCAGTCACAATCTTCTCACAACACAATCAAAGCTGCAGCTTTTAGGCCAGGTCTTCCAGCAAAATAGCAGGGAACACAGTGTATCAGCAACAACAGAGCAATGCTTCATACGTGTCTCAAACTTCAGTAAGCCCTGTCTACGACTGGTTTCTCTAGGAAGCAGATTTATCCCTCTTTCTCCTGTGTATGGGAGGCACCAGTAGAGATTTTCCACTGCTGCCCTGGGCCATGCTAAGTTGAAAAGATTCCTGCCAAGCTGCATCCTGCCATGTCTTTGCTTGATAAGCTTTTGTATTTCAGAATGGCCTTTTAAAAACTTTTACTTTCACACGTCAGAAAGTTGCCAAAGGACAGATCTGATATTGTCATTTATCCCCTCCTGTGGAAAACCAGTCTGGGATACTTGTATTGGTATCAGGTATCACAACGGAAAGTAAACACACTGCATAGAAGATGCACTGATTTATTAATAGAATAAAAAAGAAATGTAGTGACATGTTTTTCCATTATTAAAGCCATAGAGACAATCAGTGTCCCATTTATATGCTTGATTGCTTGATGATGTCATTCAGTAGCTCATTCATAAACTTTGACCGACACGTTCAGGTCAGGTATTACAGAAACCATTTCCACAACGAAAGCAGCCTTCCTCTGTTCCAAAGCGGATCACTATGAACACTGTCCCCACAGTCTGCAGCTGCATCGGTCTATGGGAGGCTGTCCTAGGTCCTCTGTTTTCATTCTGGAGACCTTCTCCACCTGGAATAGTTTTTTAAAGCCTTTCAACAGCAACAGAGCAAAACAGCTGAACTTCTTGTGAGGTACAAACCCACTCTTCAGGCAAGAAAATGCACTGAGTATTATATGAAAATGGGCTCGCTTCCAATATACCGTGAGGATTATTCATTACAAGATCCTCGGCTAACTATTGGAACTTTGAGGTAATTACGACAGGGAAAAATGTTTGTAATGGAACAGCTTTAATAGTAACACTGTCTCATTTGTGTGTTTCTACTTCTACATCATACATTCTGCAACGTCTTAAACTGTAACCCATCATTTTTGTTAAATCCTTGCTGCTGTGATTTAATAGATGATAATGCTAGCAATATATAGCTTTGTGTGATCTAGCATGATCTGAAAAAAACTGGCAAAGTGATAAATAGGAAATATTACAACTGACTTCGCAATTTGCCTCAATATGCGGATTTCCTTTAAATCAGGTACAGGCAAGAGTATCAGCTATGAAGATAATTAAAATAAGTACTTGGGTTTCACAGGATTAAAAACCGTTCAAAACTAATCCCTTACGGATACAAAGGAAGACAAACATCCCATCGCAGTTGTCAGGACAGAATGTGTTCAGAAGCAAGGTAAGTTGCAACGTTTCCTCCCGTAGATAAGCATCTCTTGCACACTGCTTAGAACAGGTATCTGTGATATCAATATGCTGAAAGCCTTTGGAAAAACCCTACTGTTCACCTCCAAGTATCCTGTTGCAGGAAGGTACAAAGCCCCAAGAACAGCTGGGCATCAGAACATGAACTTAAACCAGAACGATGAAGACAGACTGTGAACCCCAAATGAGAGTCTTGTGAGAAAAAGACCCTCTAAAATTTGAAAACAATATAAAAGGAAAAGAGAAATGAAGTGCCTGTTACTGGCGTGGCAGAAACCCAGATATAACATACAGCACACGAGCCTGCAGAGAGCATATTGTCCATAACCGGCTGGCTTATGTGACTATAGTAGTCATGTAGCAGAACAAGCTGGGGAGTCTCCTGGAGTCACATTTACTGCCTGAATTTGGCTGTCCGTACTGGAGAGGGATTCGGCACCGGAGTTTTCAGATTGAACCAACTGTTCAGACATAGCAAGAGCAGCAACAGCACGGTTAGCATGCTCACTCTCCTGTGCCGCAGCACTGGGAGTGGGGTTTTCCTTAGCGGTCCCAGCATGAATGCGTGACTGGCTGGCTTGTCTCCCTGCTTCTGCCTCCTGCTGCTGCAGCATCCGCTCCACCTCTATCTCAAGTTCCAGATTTTCCTCATCTGCCTCCACTTCCAGCTGCTGCATTAACTCCTCCAGCTTCCTGGCCTTGCGGAGTTCGTTCTGCTGTATGATCGTGCACAGGTGCTCCGTGAGGTGCTCCTTAATCTCCGTTTTGTGCTGGAGGTCCAGCTTGGCCGCCACATACTCCGACTCCGCCTTATCATACCGCTTCCTGCAAAATCATCATCATTTCTAGGGAGTTAGTTCTCAAAGCACTTTACAGTCTGACACGCGGACAGATACCTCAAGCATCCCTGAAATGCAACGTGCTCTGCAATGCATTATGCCACCTATTTCATGGCATTAGTAAAAGGGAAGAAAATCAGCGTGAATCGATCAAATCTTCTCCTCCAGACACATTAGCCTTCACTGCTGCTGTAATCCAAGAGTTAATTTGCTTGTCTGAAATCTACAGGTTGAATCACAAGCAAGCAATTTTACTGCCTGTTTAAGAGATGCATCACTAGCACCAGAAAGAAACAATCAGAAATTGTAGTGTTTTCTCACTTCTAACGAACACCTGCCTATTGAACCGAAACACTGCAAAACAGCTTTGTGTTTTTTCTAACCAAACCATCCACCTGACAGATACAGATGCTACAATGGCGCTACACACATTTACATTCGGCTCTGGTCCCTTCCGGCCACCCATATGTATTTTCAGAAAATCATGAGCAGCACAGACTGACACAGCAGATGACATCAATCGTGATCACAACTTTTGCGTGGCAACAGATGTAGAATTTTATTGTAAGCATCCCCCTGACACACACCTCCTGCCAATTCGCACTTCCTGTCATGACAAATATAGCAAAAAGGAAATATTCCAAATATTTATTGAGGTTAATATATCCGGGATATCTAGCACTTTAATGGTTGGTGTCCACATTAGTGATGCATCTTCCACTACATTCAGTGAATCTGTATATTAATTCTGATTTAATTAATAGAAAGATAGAGGCAATCTTGCTCATCAGGGAAGGGAACATGCAAAGGCTTTTGCAGACTGACTACAAAATGTACCTTACAAAGCATTCATAAAACTAATACTAGTTTTACGGTGGTTGAATAAAGAATCCAGCTGTTTTATAAATCCAGAATCAAGTATCTGCTTTAACAAAGCAACAGAAAGATAGGAGAGATCCTTTGCTTAGAGAAATAGAAGGAAGCAAGACATAGAAAAGCCTTCCCAAATTTGTTCCTTTATACAATTATTTGCAAAACTTTGACGCAGCTGTAAGGCTATTTCTGCAGTGGGCACAAGATGCCTGCTTACGTTTCCCTCACAATAAAGTCAAGATTTCCCTGGGCCAGGTATCTGAAATAGAAAAAACTAACGCTATGCTGGAAACTTCTGCACAGTTAAGCCTTTGGGCTGAATTCACACATATTCTTCACATCATATTTATGAAAATTCCATTCCACAGCAATTGTCAAATGCCCCAAACTATGTATGTGCTCAGGACTATTTAATATTGCACTTTTTGACCCACTGAAATTATTGGTGTTTTAGCCCTAAAATATAAGGCAAGAACTAAAAAATTGGTCAAAAAGACACCACTTAAATCAGCTTTGGCTCATAATGCATAAAAGCTACAACACAAAGTATCTAACTCGCATTTCCAAATCCCTCCCTCACAAAAAGAAAGACTTACCATGTTCATGAAAGTCATTAAGTATTTTGTGAAGTTTATCCCCGTCATCCTACCAGCATCCCCTTTTGTTATCTTCACCAAAAACTGCCTTCCAAACATCAGAGCCACTTGTGTTATATGCTATTTTGCCATCAAGCATTTCAAATAGACACATCATTCCAAAGTTTTGCTAAGGCAATTTCCAGGAGCATTTAATGGTTTTAGAAACCAGACTTAAACCTAAAATACATTGAAATGTTTTTCCTTCTGAGGATAAAAAATTCAGTATTTATATGCACTCCGTTACTGAAACTATAGTTAATCTTAGATATTTCAAATGATAATTATACAAAAGAAAACTTATTTTTTAGCTACTGCCGCTATTTTTTTAGAGGCTAATTACCACGTTTATTGGCCTGTGGTCAACGTACAGAGAAGTCATAAGGAGAAATACACATTTAACACATCGAATCGTGAACCAAAAACCGCAGCCGAACACTTCCATTTTACTAAATGGCTACACAAACATGCTGATGTTTATCTACTGATGTTGTGGTTTACCCACAACTAATAGGGTTTTCCTATTAATTTCTTGCATTTAAGGAACTCATCAGAACCAGAGTGATTAAAGCTACATTGTGAAGGGTGAAAGCTTGCTTTTTCCTTCAATTTTTGGTCCCAGTTCCAAAAGCACTTCAGCAGTATTACATGTTTTAAGCTTAATTGGTCCCATTGATTCCAACAGGACCAGAGCTGTCATCAACAAGCAATTTTCCCTGAAAAGGACTTTCATTTTAGGACTTTTAAAAAAAACTCTTTCCCCCTGAGAAGAAATAAACAACCTTGAAACAATAAAGCAGGGCTTATGGACAACTGCACAGTTAAAGCAGTAAGTATGTCTCGTGACAGCATGAAGCTGGAAAGCACAGTCTGCAGTCAGAAAACCTACTTCAGTTTCCAGATTCCAAGGGAAAAATTAGGAAATAAAAAGCACACTTTTTTACCTCAAGATTTGAAAGCCCCCCAGACTGTGACCGCTTTAACTACACATTATTACAATGACCTAACTCCATTACTGCTTCGGTGACAGGAAACAGCATTTTTTCCCTCCACTCAGGCAGGGCTATTCCCTCCTCCCTGTTTGTTGCTTACCGGGCATAGGAGTAGTCCAAGCTGGCCTGATCAATGCGGTTCCGCAGGATGCCAATGTCAGCAGATACCATGTCATCCAGAGCTTGTAACTCCTTCTGAATCCTTTTTAGTTTCACTGTTTCAGCTTGAGTTCTTTTGGATCTGCAAAAGGAAGAAGCTTCTTTTTTTTTTTTCTCTCCCCGCCCC
>Ga0065711_1031576_pt1 | contig 29318 bp, 17 predicted proteins | sample Hoacrofraction12_FD_59098 | JGI IMG/M metagenome (GOLD analysis project Ga0065711, IMG submission 59098) | Hoatzin crop microbial communities from Cojedes, Venezuela - Epithelial fraction 12 v2 (version 2) | ecosystem: Host-associated > Birds > Digestive system > Esophagus > Crop | place... | reverse complement strand
TGTGCCCATTGCCCCTTGTCCTGTCGCTGGGCACCACTGAAAAGAGTCTGGCCCCATCCTCCTGACACCCACCCTTGAGATATTTATAAGCATTTATAAGGTCCCCTCTCAGCCTTCTCTTCTTCAGGCTAAACAAGCCCAGCTCCCTCAGTCATTCCTCGTAGGATAGATGCTCCAGTCCCCTAATCATGTTTATTAAAATCAGTGTTTATTAAAATAAAAATTTCAGTGTTCATATACATATGTTTGAAGAGTGTGAAAGATCCAGCACGTGTAATTCAGCCAGCTGGGTGAATTTGTGTTTAGCAGGTAAAACAGGAAACCAAACCAAAGAGTGTGAAAAAGGACAGGAGAATTTAGTAAATATATGCCAGAGCCAGAAGCTATCAATTTCATATCATTTTCCTCCGAAGTGCATCCATGACATGCAGACGGAGTAGCAGAGGTATCTCCCAAACTCGGCCCCTGACCTTGCAGCTGGACCCGGTCCCTGCCCAGCCTCCTGCTGTCCCCAGCAGACTGTCAGCCAAGCGGGGATGGTTGCGCATACAGATGTGATAACTCGACCAGTGACCTAGATAAGACACATTTCCTAACCCAGAGGGCAGACAAATTTAAGGGCAGATTACTGCCTCCCCTCCGCAGCAGAAACTTGCCCCCAGAGGACATCTCTGTGTGGGATGGCCATGGTTTCAGAGGGTGGAAGGGGCTGTCATCCGGAGGCAGAGATTCTGCATGGCAACTCTGTGAACGTGGTGAACAACTGGAGGGAAAGTATGAAGAGAAGATGAATCTATTCAGCACTAAACATGTTTATTTTAACTTCTCTGAAGCTTCTGAAAAATCACTGAGCAAAACCTCAGGGTATAAATCAAAGTGAGAGAGAGAAAGAAAAAGGGCAAGTGAAAGAAAGTCATTACTTTGATTGGCAATGAAAGATTACTCAAGATCCATAACTGTGTTTACCTAGCTCAGCTTTAAGTTCAATGTTCCAAAACCCTCGGAAGAAACCCATGTTAAAAACTAAAGCTAAAACCAAAAAAGCCCAAAGTGTTCCCGGGAAAATGGCTTGTGTAATGACAAGTGGAAGTTGGCGGGCTGCCACCTATGCTCACACAGCTACGTTTTCTTTAGTGTTAAATGTGTTTTTTATAGAATTCTAAGCTTTTGCTACTAAGAGTTTAAATTGCAGAATAAAAGCTAAAATGATGAACATAAAGACAGCTATCTGCTTTTTTCTCTCTCTTCAGCTTCATGTCCTTCCGCTACGCCTTAGCGCAGCCCGGTTTACAGTAGAAGGCTGGAAAGTCAGTACTAGGCACGCAGTTACAATAAGCACTGTTCTCACTTGCTCACTATAAGCTCCCTATTTCCTTCTTAAAAGTTGTTTTCAAAAGGATCTGCTTGCGTAATTGTGCAGCAGCAAGTCTTGGTAGCCTCAATCCCCAAGAATGTTTTCAATGACCTCTTCCTGCCCAGTTTTTCCATGAGAGAGAGAGAGAGAACTGTTGGGAAAGGGGGAGCCGACCGCGTTACCAGAGGGTAAATGAGTTAGACAGATGCAGAACAGAGATTAGCGTTTTAGGGGGAAAAAAAAATTCTTTTTCTTCATTTTTCCTCCCTGGTGTTAAGATCGCTTTTAAAAAACGCCCCCTCGTTTTAACATTTCACATCCTTTCGGTTGGCACGGGCCTTCCAGCAGCAAAGCAGGCCCTAATTTTAGAGGTGAGAATACTAAAGCGGAGGAACGGGCGCGTTTCACCCACCCGACGGCTGCCGGCATCCGACCCAGACTGTGGCTCAGAGGCCGGGGAGCTTGGCAGTGACCATCGGAGTCAACACGGCCGTTTGCACGACAGATAAGTCAGTGCAAACAAAGGGTGGGAGGGCAGGAGCCAGCGCATCCAAAATGAAACGACTGCTTCTGAGGGGAGCTGCGCTCGCAAACGCAAACACATACCTGTACCACACGCGTAGCGAATGGAAGCTTTGTTTATTTACGGTATCAGTTTTGGTTATGGAGAACTCTTCAAAAACCTAAGGGCAAAATGACCTTGAGAAGTTTGCGTTATTAAGAATTAATTATTACCCTCTGACAGACCCCATTTATCACCATGAAAACCAGATACATTAATTAGAGCACTTCTGGCGTTGGAGCAAACCTGTTCCCTTCATGTTAGATTTTGTTTTAGATTTTGCTCCCAGAAGGGAGCACAGGAATTCTTAAATGTACCAATAAGCAGTTTAAAGATTTTCCACTACGATGAGTTTAAAAGTATATTTTTTTGTCGCTGAATCAAGCTTCATAATAACCTCCACAATCAAAGAATTATCTTTGCTAGTGACAGAGAAAATGAATAATCAGAGTTTCGGTTTTTAACCCTGCCTCTCAGCTACAGCGCTGACATCGAGGACCATGGGGTAGGTTATTCAGCAATTAACGTTACGTGACATTGCTGAATGCAGCGTATTTCCTGTAGCTTAAACACATGCCACGCTGTGGCAATGCCGGGTAGGCAGCTTTTAAAGTTTGGATTAAATCTAAGTGAAAGTCTCCCATAGCTCGTTCGACTTCTGCCATTACCTTATGCATTGTGATAACGGCGTAATGCAAGGTAGGGGTTTAAAAGGACGAGAACATGAATCTTTTTTTGAGATTGATGACGTTTTGCTCGTTGCCTGTGCATCAAGAGGACGGAGGGAGCTTGCTGCGTTGCAGTTTCCCGCCCTACTCCTTGCAAGAGTGCAAAATGGAAACTTTGCACTTGGACCAAACCCTGTGTTTGTCTCCAGGACAGAATTTCCTATCGGGTTAAGACCTGCAAAATTTGGTCCCACAGGGAAGAACTCAGGAGTCCTCAGTAACATCCCGAGGAGCCCTTACCATGTTGTTAGCCCCAGTCAGCTGCAAAGTCCCCACCGTAGCTCTGGTTGCATTTTTCCCTGGATGGGAAAAAAATATCTGCGCAAATACGACGCCCCAGTGCTCCGCACTCTTCACTATTCACCCCACACCGTCTGCCTCTTTAAACGAAGCACAGGCTGGAACGCGCTATCTGCTTCTCAGAAAGCCGAAGGTGGATGCGTGCCAGGGATTTGTGCAGCTTCCTGGCTTTGCTGATAAAGAAGGGCCACGGCGAGGTAAACCTCTGCTCTCCCCCAGCGGGTTTCCTCTGCGGCCCAGAAACGAGGGATGCGAGAAGACAGGGAAAACATGGAGACCGCGGCCCCAGAGCCGGCTGCCGGCACAGGGGGAGGCCTCTGAGGAGTTCGCGCCCTTCTACATTTAGAAACGTGAGCTTCGAGCCCGGGCATTTGCATCAGCGGGTGGAAAGTATGAGAAAGCACATCTAACGCTGAAAGTTAATGATAGCATTTGACCATGTTAACCAGTAAATGACAAGGCAGGGTCACAGGAGTTAATTATTCAAGTCAGTGACTGCTAAAAGAAATGTTGAAGAAATGCCGGTAGTTTGCACTGACTGCAACGGAAGGTGACTAATCATTTCAAAGTTTAACCTTGACAGCTTTGAGCAGACCCTTCTTGCTCTTTTTCTGGTTTTGTTATTTTTAAATCGATATTGTCTACCTCGCAGGCAGAACATTAAAGGTTTCGCAGCAAAAAAAAAAAATCCCCTCACTGGCTAGAAAGGCGCCTGCGACATGAAGACGGAGAAGCAATCGGGTTTAGAGGGGTTCAGCTTGGGGAGAAGGGGGGTCTCGCCTCAGCTCCCCACCTCCCGCCTGACGCGGGGCCGCTCTCCTCGCCCCTCGGCACTCGTGTATTTAGGTTATAGCCTCTCCGGGGCAAACTCTACCTTGTTTGTTCAGTGCCAAGCACAATCAGGCCACGCTCGCCGCTGATGTCCCTCGGCACTGCCATGATATAAACACTAACGAAGAGGGACTGCTCATACCTGTGTAGCCCCAACTGAATCCACCACTTAAAAAAATTCATTATTTTTTGTTCGGTGCTCGGATAATTTAAAAAACTCCCCGGCAAAATACAATTACTGCTCTGCCATAACCACTAAGCTTCTACAGGACATAGCTGCATAATTTTAACATTCCACCAGACCTCTTTGTTTCAACAATCAAATACCAGAGAAGGAGCTAATACTGGCAATGTATTTTTCTTCTTATGTATGCTGAACTGTTTTACAATTTCTAATACCGATATATGAGTCTACAATACAATAAAAAAAAAAAAAAGGCAAGTATAAACTAACGTTTTATAACACTACAGTGTATACAGGACTTCCCATCCCAAGCATGATTAAATCACTTGACCTCTCAGGCAAGTGCAGCTGTCTCCAGGCTGGGACACAGCATGTGTTTAATAAACAGTATCTGAGATTTGAACATGGACAGGGATCATTTTTTCCCACTTACAGCTCTAGTAAGGATAAAGCAAAAAATAAAAGCACATTTAATGTGTATGTGCCTATTAAGATATTGAAACTAAAAGGAAGGCAGACTTGGAGAACCTAAGTATGAAGAATATATTCTAGAGGGTAAAAATGGAATTTGAGCTGGAAGATAAGAGGGCAACTAAGTGAATATTATTTTTTCTTGGGAAAAAAAAAAAGCCTGTGAGGTTATAATCTGGTTGTTTGGAAGCGTGGCTTTACCCTTATCTGAAAAGTGGAACCCGCAGAGTTACTTGTGCCCGTTGCTGGGGTGGATGCTGCGCTGGAGTACAACCTTTGGGAATATCTCAAAGGGAAGACTGCAAAATCCTCAGTAGCACTGCCTGTGGGAAAAAAAAATAATTCCTAAAGAGTATTTTATTCTTGATGTGTAGCATGAAATCACGGAGGTTGTGGGAGCTTCCTATTCTTCCTGCTCATGTTCTAGGGGTGCTAGAGAGGTTGTCTTACTGGGTTCTCAATGGGACAAGGAAGTTCACTTGTAAGATGGGTCAACCCTTTGTTAAGCATTGCCTTGTGCCTGTTGCCCAACATGGCTCTTCAGCAACAATCCACAGTCTGCTGGGTACATACTACAGCGATCACCCTTGTCACAAGTTTAAGTCCTGCTGCCCATTGTCCCTGGAACTCCTGGAACAGCTTTGAAATGGCTGGCATGATCTAGAACTGGGCTTTCCTTCCTTCTCACACACCCTTGTCAGCACAGTTACCACCTCTGCAAACAAACACACACAGCTTGGAGAGAGAACATTCAAGGGTGTACTTGAGGCCAGGCTCAGGTAGCAGTCCTCGGCCTCCTGGCAGGGACCATGAGAGCTAAGCTTCAGAATAAGCAAGTAAATAAGAGATGTTCATGTGGGTACCTGGAGGACTTGTAAAGCTGGTTTACCACAGAGCCTGCTAGCAACACTGAATGACACAAATATGGCCTGTTCCACCAGAACACAAGGGAAGACAGGAGAAAGTCCAAGAGCACGCCTGTGCCGGGTGCTGTTTTGCAGACTGATCGCCATTTTCTGTATCAATGCAGTGGTCCCAGACGTCATGGGGAGCTATCAGGAGGAAGGAATCTCAGCCATGGCTGGAAAAAAATATGCTTGGGGAGTAGGGCAAGGGTGGTGCGAGGCAGGGGGCATAAGTATAAAGAGAACCTTTGGTGCAACTCACACCTGAGAATAAATAAAAAAGAACATAAAAAAAATTAAAGTTATCATTGCAAACAATCCAGTGGCAAGTCAGCCTACTTTAAGGGTAAGCTTGTAAGCTAAGCATGTAAATTAAAGATTGCAGAAAGCAGAGGTTCGGTTTCCAAGCCCCGTTGCTCAAGTCAAGAATGATTTGCTCTCCTGTGGTACTTGGACTGAGTCAGAGGGACGCAGGACAGGCAGTGTGGGTGGTTCACACAGTTCACTTTGCTTTGGCCTGGGAAGCTCGGAAGCCACAACCGTTCTTTGCTTGTAGACTTTTTGTTGCTCTAAGCATGAATGTCCCTTTTGTCCTCTTAACAATCCCATTTTTGTGTTTAGGAAGACCATCTTTGACCCCTTGCTGGACTAGGAATGGAAGCAGCAGGACGCTGTTCTTCCAAAGCTACTTTGTGGCACTCTCTTTCAATGCTATTGCTGGCAGCTTGCAAGCCAGGGTAATTTCAAGCTACTTTGCTAATCAGCCTACACCAATGGAGATAATTGCTGCTTTAAAACACGTTTTTTCAATCTTCCCTGCACCATTCTTGCACTTACTCCTTAGGAATAATTCCAGCTGGTGGTTGTAGATTCTCAGCTCAACATTACATGTCCCAGAGCAGGCAGAGGGGATGAAGAGAGGCTGTGCTCCATCCTCTCTTGATGCCAGCCTGCTTACTTTTCTGAGTACCTTTGTGAGGAAACTTCCAGTCACTTTCGAGTGTTCCTTTCTTCTGTAAACCGACCGGTTTTAGCCAGCGTGGCAGTGGTACATGCTGTCAGAGAGGTGTTGGTACTTAGATGTGCCTGAGCTCCCTTTATAGTCACTGGAGGTGATTCAGGGGCAACAGTCACATATTTCGTTCATTTTTAGGAACTACAAGGAGTGTGTGCCCCCTGGGGATTCCTGTCTCTATCCATTGATTTAAAAGGAATTTAGGTGAGCAGATGAGGTGAGATGACTTATTGTTAGATGGCTGCATTGAGGTGAAATGAATGCCGTCCATACTGGCACATGATTAATGCTGGAACAGTAAGCACCTTGCACTTTGCTCTTAAAGATCATAATCATTTTGGTTAGATTTAATGTGTTTTAAAAAGTGTTCCCACTTTTATTAAATTGATCCTTGTTAATTATAATCCAGTAAATTTTAGAAGAGGCTGTAAAGGGTAATGATTTATACATCCATGTTCAAAAATCAGAAATATCAGACAGCAAGCCAGCAAACTGCTACTGAATTCAGAACATGCATTTGAGAAGTGATTTCAAAACCCTATGCAAGTCAAATACAGGGATAAGTATATACAAGACATATTGCTATATTGTGACAAACCATAAAGAAGCTTTCAGCCATATAGCATCTTGACAGGCTGTTCAAAATCAAGTGTTTAACTTCACTCTTTACCTTGATAATTAGATTTCCCTCTTTGTTTCACACATATATTAGGCCATATTTAACACGCAAAAGAAAAAAAAAGGTATTATTTTCTTTACTGAGAGCCAACTTGGTCGTGATGCACCTCATCATTCTTCTTGTCTTTTATCATAAGAAAAGCATCCTGTACTTGCTTGTATAGCACACAGATCTTTCCTATCAGTAGCCCTGAGATCCGGAATAAGGATTTATTAGGCTATAGTCTTGCTCCTCAGGAATAATGCTAGTGTGTTAATCTGGGAAAAAAAAAAAAAAAAGAAAAAAACCCACCCAAACAGCATTTTTTTCTTAAGTTCTGTCTCTTTAAAGATATGGGCTTTACTTACTTCCTCTGAGCAGTCAGTGTTCACGTTACTAACACAACCTCAGTGATCCATTCATGCTCATAAAACTCCGTAACAGTACTCAAAAAGTACTTCTAGTCTCAAAAATAGAAGTCAGGGCATAGCCCGATCATAAACAACACCCTTTTTGCAATGTTCGTTCCACAAATGTACTTATTCATTGCTCAGTCACACCTAGCAGGGTAGTCGTTCTGGACAATAAATAGCTACACAATCTGGTGATTTTCATGGATTATCTCTGTCATCTGCTTTTCTTAGATTGCCCTATGCTGATCACTATTCAAATAGCTGCTGCAGTTACTGAATTTCTCCGGGTATTTCCCACTTAGCTGCTGTGTCTCAAAAAAATTCTGCTGGTCTGCAGAAGAGCTGCATGTGAGATGCTAGAAGGGGCGAGGAGGTGCAGGGAAATATCTAAGATGTCTAAAAAACCCAAGAAAAAATGCATTTTATCAGATAAAATAGACCTGTGCAAACTTGGCTCTGAGTGCTCATAATTCTCTTAGCACACCACTGGTATTTCACAGGTCATTACAAGAACACCTCAGGAAGGGCACTGCGAGGAAGTGAACGGTGATACTTCTCCACAATGTGTTGGACTTCTTGTGAAGATGCATGGGCGCGAGCATAGGCAGCATGCCCAGGGTTTGCAGCAATGCTGGTGGCTGCACGCTACCGATAAAACTTTCAAGGTATAGAAATGGACAGAGTTGGTTTCTGTTACTGTTTTTCTGAGTTAGGGAAACACAGGACCCAGAACTACTTCCACTGACTAAAATGACAGCAAGAATCAGTGGGAAAAAGGCTGATAGACATGATTATTATGATTATATTTCCTCTCAGAGCCAGCTATCTGTTGTACCGCTCCTAAGATAAAAGGGCAGCCTGTGACTATAATAAAAAGCAGGAAGAAAGAGGTAAAATATTTGGGGGTAATCACATACTGAATGTGTCAGCTACAGAAATATTGGCCGAATTTTCAGCAGCACTGCTACACATTGGCTTTGATTGTGTCATTCTTCAGCGTTTCTCTAGATCAAATGTCCTCAAATCACTGTATTTCTGATAGACACCAGCCTTTGTGCCCAAATTCAGTGAAGGAATAGTAAGTGTAGCACAGGAAAGTGATTTTTTGCTTCAGTTGATCACTAATTTACACATGTACCCTATGCTGTATTTATCCTTATAGCAAAAAATTGTCTAAAAATAGCCATTACTAGCAATAGGAATTCTGGATGAAGGGACCAGATTAAAGAAAATCTGAAAATGAATGTGTCTTTTGAAAGCACCTATGCTATTCAAAGGTCGGGCACATGCTGCTCTTCCCTTGCTTCGTAATAACGAAGTGGTAAGCTTGTTTCATGGTAACAACAATAGCCACTGTACCGGATTCCATCCAGCACTCTACATGCAGCGATACTGACATCTGACGACACTTGTGACAGATTATTATGCTCCTCCATCATCAAAGTGCAGTAAAAATTCAAGGCTGCTGTAAAAATTAATCTGGCCGTGAGACTGGCCTGTGGTTATTTTTTCCCCCACAACTACTGCAACGTTGATGTATACAAGCCATCAGAGAATGACTTTGTGAGGGTATTAGATGTACACAAAGCTTGCAGAGAGAAACAGACGGTAGCTACAAAATACTCAGAAACCAACTACTTAAAGTGCATCTCTTACATCTCCTGTGTCATTGCAGACAATACCATGAGTAAGTGATTTAGCAACACCTGGGATGTTTTGAAACCCTACTACTAGTGAGCTGGTAATAACATTTCACCTTTCATATGGAGATTACTGATTCAATGTCTGGCCTGAGTCAATGTGACCAAGAAAATTGTTCTAATCTCTTTTGCTGATTTGAAATAAGTCAGTAGTTTTAGTGAAAACCCTAAGGACGAAAGTCTTCACTACAAAACCGCAGCCATCCCTAGGACTCCTCTGGATCCTCAGAGAAGGCGAAGGACCCGAATACCTAGAAGAAGAAACTGGTTGTTGGCGTCAGGCTAGGGAAAAGCTAGGGACATTGTGTGGTGCTGCCAGCGGCAGGGCAGCGTAAGAAGGCGCATCTCCTGTCGCTGGAAGGCTTTTCTCTGAGACTTACCAAAGGGACTAACACTACAATCATTCAGTAAAATACTGATTTGGAGATCAAAAAAAGTACTGTCTTCTGCTGAGGAGAGAAATATAAACATGAAGGGATGTAAACAATGTCCTTGGGTTTTGCCTTGTTTGCTTAATCGCTTTTGTATTCTCAGTTTGTAGAGCATCTGTATAATCCATCCATGGTAATAATTTCATGCACAAACTTCAGTATGCACAGTGCTGCAGACGTTGAACAAACCTTGTCAATCACAGAACACAGGAAAACCTGTTGGTGGAACAAATTTTCTGCATGCTTTAATTGTAGTCAAAGAGGCCTAGCTTCCCCTAGATTTTCATGGTTTGTTGTTCAACTAGAATTTCTTCCATACATCTGAAATTTGCTCCAGGTTATGTGATGCTTTGTGGTCCAGCACAACATGGCATATTACCAATTGATACCATATAATCCACGATGAAAATATGCCCTTAACGCTCCATGACAAATGGAAAGAATTTGGGTATCTTATTTACAACAGTAGAGGGGAAATGGAATAGAGTCCTGCTCTATAGTTTAAATTTATTCTTTCGTTAAAGCAAAAGGGGTATACAACTAAAAGTATCTGAAACTTAGATTATTCACAATGGCTTAAGCTTTTCTGAGTTGGCTTGGCCATTTTTTTAACTGCTTCCTACCCATACTTATTTCTGTAATAAATGTGCCAGTATAATTCTGGATATGCTTTTTATGACATCAAAATAGGCCTTCTGGAAAACTCGTTTAGCATTTCAGTATAACACTTCTATAGGACTAGAAACATAGAATAGAAAACTTTGCCCTTGTGAAATCAGTGAAAACAGCTCTTTTGGCTACTCAAGAGTGCAATTGCACCATTTTTTAACTTTCTTTTAACATTCCACGCGTAATAGATGCAGTGCCAACACAAAGAGGGGTATACGGTCTCTCCTCCAAACAGCAAGCATTGCCAAAGAGAAAATTTTCTATTATATTCTACAAAGTAGTTTCAAACTGTATGCACACGTGTTTTTTAATAAATTCTATAGGCTTATAAAATGTTATCCATAGATTCCCTCACTTTACTTTTAAAAATCTATCATCCTTTTCCAGGGATCTGCTTATTAACATTAACATTATAGTGTCAATACTTTTGGTTCAGACTTGTTTGTAAGTAGTACAGTGTGTCAGTACTGTAGGAGAATAATTAATTATAATTTTAAATGTATCCAAATATTTTGAAAAAGAAATAGATTTGATTACTGCATATGATCTACTTCATGCGCATGTAAGTAAATGTTTTAATACTCTGCATTTGCAACTGGAATTGAACCTTTTTATCCTACCTGCAGCTGGGCTACAAGCAGAATGTGTAAATAACAGGTGTTCTTGTTTCAGTGACTTATTTCTCAGTGTCCTCAGGGGCCGTTAAGCCACTAAATATTTCTCATATGCGCCTTACAATATAGAGTCTCTAATCAAAACCCTGTCATTGTGGGATGCCTCATGTTGAGATTAACCATTCTCTTATGTGAAGATTTTCCTTCTGGATCAGTGGCTGGCTGTTCTGGAATGGCCAATGTTCATAGCTGATACTAAACAGGCACAAAAAAATAAACCTCATTTTCTTTCACCAAAATTTGATTTTGTTTTCCTGATGCTGCACAATGCATTTTAATTAAAAGATGTTAAGGAGCTGAAGTGAGATAGAGCCTGGAAGCTATTCTACATTATTCTGTGCCTTTCAGTTCTTCTCTTTTCCTCCCTCCTCTCCTTCCATCATGTCCAAGATGGACTGCATTGCATCAGCATGGTGGCAGATGACCAAGAGTGCTACATTTAGCTGTTTGTAATAAATATTCCCTGAATGATGGGAAATATTTCTACCTTGGGAAATAAGTACGATGCACCTTTTTTTTTTCTTCTGTCTGAGTGAGCAAGAGACAAGAACTGAAAATCAACCCCAGGAATCTTGCATGACTCTGCAAAATATTACCATTAAAAAAAAATTGTCGCAGGTAAAGGTGGGATCATTTGTACTCATATAAATTCACCTTTGCTGACTGAAGCATTAATTGTTGCATTTTGAGGCAGACTTTTTGGTATAGTAATACAGTTGAAGACAATTTAAGATTCTAATTAACTGGAAGACAGAACATTGACTAAGGACCAAAACCAAGTCAAAATCAATATGAAACATGGATATTTCATGGAACCAAATGGGTAACTCTAGGAGAGCATTCTTCATTGAGTAGACATATTCCTAGAAGGTTTTGGCCCCTATGCTGTTGAAGTTGTTATCACAGACCCCTAAAGAAAAGACAGAAATATTGCCCCTAAAGTCTATAGACGACTAAAAGATTAGGTGAGTGACCAATCTGTATTATGAAGAACTTTGTACAGTTTGGTAAATAGTTTAGTAAAACTACTTGTGTTTCAACATGGTGACAGGAAAACTCATCCATCTACAGGTAATGGGGGAAGAAATGAATCTGAAGCTTGTGAGAAATAAATCAGGTGAACAGGCTCTCCCATGGGAGGGCGATGCTTACATGTAACCCTGGCATTTTGTGCTAAGAAAGTGTAGGAAGGCTACATACTGCTGTATTTCATCCTGCTGGAATACTAAGCCCAGCTCTGGTATCTACAATGTGATACAGTTTTTGAAAAATCAAAGACATTTCAGACAAGGTCCTCAAGGATAATTAAAATGGAAACTCTTCCTCATGGAACTTATACAATAAACTACGTAAGGCATTGAAGACAGGTGAAAAATTACTTAAGTACCTACCTGGAGAGCAGGAATTCAGCAATAATGGGCTCTTTGATCTCACAAATAAAGGTGTGACATATTCTGAAGGCTCAAAAGGGCTGTTTTCACTGATTTCAAAAAGGCAAGGTTTTCTGTTCCACTGGAGTGGCAGAGATATGGTCAGAATTAAAAGTGACAGGACTGAAGTTCCATCAGTTTTGGGGTCTTGAGGAAAAGGCTTCCATCCTTTATGACAGCTGATGATTTCCATGTTTGAGGTAGCTAACTATGGTGAGAAGGACATGGGTCTTTCAACTGCAAAAGGGAAAAGCCTTATAAGCAGGCTGTTATATTGGAACTCAGACACTTCTTACAGAAGCACTTAGAGCATCTCAGCTGGATGCTGAAATGGATCAATTCATAGCAACTTTTGAAGTTAGACCACTCAAAGAAATCGAAATGAGAGCGAGGCCTTGAAACATAAGAAGTTCAGACCTATTTGTCATGTTCATCAAGTCTCCAGTGGAGCAATGAGCCCGACCGAAGGCTTTCTTTGTGTTAGTCAGCAGTGTCAGGGTGCGATGACAGTCCAGTGACCACCAGGCATATGCAAAGCCACAGGCCAGGTGCAAGGTCAACCCAGGATGCCCAAGGAACCACCTGGGCAGAGGGACAACTCCAGCAGTTCGCAGGGCAGGGCTGCGTGCCTGGGGCTGAGCTGAAATGGGGCCCCTGGGCCATGGGCAGGGTCTGGGGGGAGGCCCCAGGCGAGGCTGGTCAAGGCCAGTAAGGCCCTTTGGGGCCTCAACAGCAGCCTCATAAGGCTCAGCAATTAACATCTGGTTTGGTTTATGTCAGAGACCTTCTCAGGAAAGACGAACTCAGCACGATGGCATTTTCTAGCAAGATTGCTAATCTGTATCTCTTACAACCATTTGTGAAAAGGGGTCACCCGTCCTTTCACAGCATATATGAAGAGCGATCCTCTCATACAAGCGTGACATTGTCTTCTGAGACCATTATTCCCTGATGCATAGCATCAGCTTATGAAGTGATGGCAGCTCTTGGGTCATGAGATCGTATCAGGCTTTTTATCCAGCCGCACTCCTTCCTTTATACAGCAGACATCGGATTTTAGTAGTTTTCAGCATCCTGTCAAGTAAAACAAACTAAATTGAATCACTGCCCTTCTGTAATTTAATCTAAATATAGATCAGTCTGGTTCTGCAGGTTATCTTACAGTGCTTTGTTATTTTGATATTGTTTTCTAACAACACTTTAGATTTGAGATAACGAGGATTGGCAGTTACATGACTCCACTCCCCACAAAATTCTTTAAGTTATCTACTAATTTTTGTGGCTTGCTTTTTGTTCTTTCTACACCAGGATATAATTTGTTATGCCTAATTGCCTACTTAGTTGCAATATTTTCTAGCTATCCCAAGAAAGTGAAAATAGCAAGCTAGGGCAAATGTTAGTCTTCTTCAGCCAGCATAAACAAACCTATGTCTTCCTTGCTCCAGGGGTCCAACAATTCCTGTGGTGCCAGTACGAGTGCTTTCATTTGCCTTGGCCTGTATTTTTGGCATATACAACAAACTTAAAAACACTTCCTTTTCATTTCTTATATTTCCAATACCTAAGTTCCCTTTTTGTAGCTTTTGAAATAGTTTTGGAGCAAGATCTTGGAAACAGTATTTTAGTGTATTTAGAGAAAATGTCATCTAGTAGTGTGAGGACCATCCACAAATCAATAGCTGGGAATAGGCTATTATTATATCATTATTATTTTTTATTTCAATTTTATGTATTGTAATACAACAGTACTATTAGTACTTTCCTTCGTATCTCACCCCCAGCAGTAATCCAAATTGTACATGAGGTGAGACAGTTTGATATTTTTTCTTTATCAGGTCAACAGACATGTAGTCTGCTTTTAGAGTTTGCTCCGTGGTGCTTTCGCCAAGCCTCCATGCTGGGGATGTCTGACCTTCTGAGTCAGGGCCGGATACCTGTTCTGGAAACCTCCGCAGTTTGCTCTCTTACACTACTCTGCTGTGTCTCATGGATGCAGTAGCAGCTCACAGGACTAAGTATCTGGTAATGTGTAAATGTATTTCTGAAATGTTAAAAACACTTTTGTGACCAGATTGAATTGTCCGTTGCAGAGCCCTGCTATTAAGAATATACCAAGTGATGTATTTTTCCCCAGATGTGAATTCAATCTAAACTCATATACATAGCTGAAAAAAAGGGAATATCTGTTCTCGAAGGTGTAGAAAGGCTGTTTGTGAAGTGCCATTTTGGCAATGGCAAGAAGTGGTTTATGGTTAGCTTCCATCCACACCTCATAAATAACATTCTCACTAATTGAGACAAAAACTTTCTGCACCTAATTACTGAAGCCAAAGAGTCCCTCTCCATTTGCTCTCATCACCATTCTGCATTTGTTAGCCTCTCTGAGGCAGTGATTTCTAGTTTTGACAACACATTTATGAGAAAAATGAAAAAAAAAGTGCCTTCCGGCTTGTTAAGGCAGGTAGGTGATGGCCTCAGCTGTACTTTCATTTCCCTGTACATATTGTTGGGTTAGCTTCTTAATGAAGCATGCTATTTCCACCATGTGAAATTTACACTTTTGTTTCTTTTTTCTTTATTCCAGAAGCTCTAACTCTTTTCAAAGCTGCCAGGGGTCACTTGTCCACCTCCTGTTTTTCTCACATCAATATTTCATCCATGTATACCTTAAAAACCTCTAGACTGTCAGAAAGCTGTATTTTCATGTGAAACATCTGTTAAAAACAACTCAGATGGCAATCCTCAAAAACAATCTTTCCCAATAGGGGGAAAATGGTCAAAAAGCTACTTTATTTTCCTGTTGCATCAAGTGCAGAAAAATATTTCCAACTCTTCTCTACAGAAATGGGATGGAAAACATTCCCACTTTATAGGTTTTGGGTCTATACAGAAGTGAAAGATTCCACCCTTTCTTCCACTGTGCTTCCTGCACTGGCCAGGAGGTTGCACCCATGCTACCTGCTGTTTTGCAACGCTCAAGTTGCTTCAGGGGAGGTTCAGATTGGATATTAGGAAAAATTTCTTTACTGGAAGAGTGGTCAGGAACAGGCTGCCCAGGGAGGTGGTGGAGTCCCCATCCCTGGAGAGGTTCAAAAAATGTGTAGATGTGGCACTTCAGGACATGGTTTAGCAGGCATGGTGGTGTTGGGTTGTCGGTTGGACTTGATGATCTTAGAGGTCTTTTCCAACCTTAATGATTCTACGATTCACTTGCTTTCCTCTGGCAGAGAAATAACTCTGTGCTCTTCCAAAGCTCCCAGGAATTTGCACACAAGGGCACAGGAGAGTGGCAAAAGGAAGCCAATGTGATTTTCTCATCTATGTTCTGAAATCCACTGAGATTTTCCAAAGCCCTTGGAAGACCTACTCCAATGCTTTTGTCCCTTTCTTTCCAACATACTCTCTGTATGAGTGCTAAGTCCTAGATATTAATTACTCATTGCTCATTTAACAGTTAGCCCTTCACTTAGTCACTCAGCCCTGTAACTCAGCCACTTGACTTCTCACATAAAAGAAGACAAAAATACCCCTCTAAAAGTTCAAGACTGTCTCGGTGGGCTTACAACTTTGACGGCTAAAATCCAGCAAATCTTGCGGCAGTGGTTGGAAAGTTTTCTCCTGTCTCCGTTACCATCACCAGCGTGGGGCTGGCACAAGGGAATGCATACTTGTGCCGCTGCTGTGCTAACGCAAAGGCTGACAGCCAGCCTTAAATCACCAATGAAAGTGGTGACACAATTCCTGTACTGAAGTAGATTGTGCATGGGCGTACATTTCCTTCTGTCAATTCTGCTAAAGGGTGATAACCTCTTCCAAAGAGACCGTAACAAACAGCTGGGAAGCAGTAACATCTCAAAGCACCTGAGCTGCTTGCTAAGCGAAGCTGAATGAAAGCCCTTAAATCAGTCACAAGTGCTTATACTTTCATTTTTTGATTTTATTCCTGGTTTAAACACATATCACTCATATTTTTCATTTTTACGTGGAGCAATATTTTCCTCAAATTTCTACAGCGCTTCCATGGTCAGCCTCCTCTACTAACATTAGCTGAAAAGAATTAAAAACATTAAATGATTCTGATCCAGGTCCTGTCAGAAGTAAAGCTAATTTTTGACTCTTCTTTGTTCCAGGCACTACTTGTCAATGGAGAAGAGCCACTTAAATCCTTCCTGCTTGTCTTCCACATTCACAGAGCTTCATCTTCATTGGGACTTTTTGTTGGCTGGTTTGTTTGTCCCTACAGGAAATTTTTAGTTCATTTTATTGCTGCTACCTTGTGTGATTCAGTGGTTACTCAGCACCAAATACTTTGCAGAGTTCTGCTTCATTCAGCATCTGAATTTTAACTGTTCTGCCCTTGCCACAATCCTCTGTACAGTTCCTGACACCGATGACCCAACTGGATCATACATATAAACCTTTTAAAATACAGTTTCCACATTTTTCACTTTGTAGCATCTGCATTCATTGACAAACTTCCTGAAAACTATCATGTTGCAGTAATAAAAGTGGAACTGGGATTTGACTTACCACTTTTCTGAATTATCTTTGACATGTTGCAATTTGTGGAGCTATTTTTATTATTGTTATTATTTCAGGAGGCAGGGACTTAGGCTTCTGGAGGACAGAAGTGTAAGTTCTGTTGACAGTCACTGTGTAGATCCAAGGGCTTACGAGCTGCTGCCTGGTAACAGCTGAGATGCTCCTAGACAGGCACTGATATACTACTATTGGTTTCTTGTCAAATGTGTTCCCCTAAGCGTAATTATGCACAGCACGTGCATACATTAAAGCCATTTCAACCACTACGTTTAGCCTTCTCAGCTCTTGCGAACAGACATGCAAAAAACACTCCAGCACTTTTCCCTCACTCTTGAAAAGCCCCAGTATCTTTGCTTCCCACCTTTAAAGAAAATCAATGTTTGGCAGCTGTCTTATGTTTTCGCTGTGTTCCTGATTTCCCTCTGCTTTTGGCACTGCCAACACACTCAGCAATATGCTGCAGTGCCCTTAGTAACATTTTGGAACAGCCTTGCTAGAAATGCCAGTTCACAGAGGACTGAATTAGCATGCATCATCTACACTGCGCTCAGTTATGAGTTTTCAGCCTTTCCCAGTATTTTATTGTTGATATTTCTTTTCACATGGGTTGTACTCATGTGAGGAATGTCCCAATTTTATGACACGTTTCACTTTTTTGTTTTGGTCTTACGTACTTTGTCTGAAACACTGCTGATGGCACAACAAATTCTGCATTTCTTGACTGACCAGGCGTATCGTTATGGTTATGATTTTAGTTTAGTTTCATGTTCCATTATTAATAAGCGTATGTGCCATATACAGGTTGGCTATCGCTGTGCTTTGGCTCAATATCAATCATTTTCAGAGGCTGAAATGGGATTCTGAGCCTCCGGCTACCCAGATAAAAATAGGATCCGTAATTTGTCACTGGTGTTTGCTGGAACAATTCCAGCAATGGACACAACCCTAAAAATTGCAGGACAATGTCAAATTTACATGACATGGTGCAAAATTCCTTTACCACCACCTGGGATCTGTTTCTACAGTACCATGGTTTGTAACCCTGTAACCATCTATGCTGACTTCTAGATGTCATTTGATCTTGCTGTTGTAAATATATCTTCCTCTACCCTTCATCTACCCAAACTGGACCCACTACTCCAGATGCAGTCTCACAAGTGCCAGACAGAGAAGGAGGATCACCTCTATGGATCTGCTGGCTGCAGTCTTGCTAATACAGCCTGGTATGCTGTTGGCTTTCCTAGCCACAAGGTCATGTTGCTGGCTCATGTCTAACTTCTTGTCCTCCAGGATTGCCAGATCCTTATCAGAAAATCTGTTTCCCAGACAGCTGACCCTCAGCCTGCATTGTTGCATGAGCTTATTCCATCCCAGATGCAAGACTTGGTATTTGCCTTTCTTGAACTTCACGAAATTCCTGACAGCCCATTTCTCCAGCCTGTTGAAGTCCCTCTGAATAACAGCCCTGCTCTCCAGTGTGTTGACTGCTCCCTCGCCTTGCCCCAGTTTGGTGTCATCTGCAAAGTTGTTGAGAATGCAGTCTGTCCCACCAGTCAGGTCATCAATGAAGAGATTAAACACTGCTGGTCTCAGTATTGATCCCTGAGGGACACCACTAGTTAGTGGCCACCATACAAGTTACTTTGCGTCACTGATCACAACCTGTTGAGCCCAGCAGTACAGCCAATTTTCCACTCACCTTATCATCCATTTATCTAGTCCATATTTCACCAGTCTGGTGATAAGAAGACTATGGGAGATTGTGTCAAAGGCTTGCTAAAGTCAAGGTATACAACACAGACTGCCCTCCCCTTCGGCACAACATCATCATAAAAAGGAAACGAGATTGGTCAGGCACGGTTTGCCCTTGATAAACCCATGCTGGTTGCTTGCAATCACCTTCTTGTCCTTCATATGTTTAGAAATGGGTTCCAGGAGGGCTTGTTCCATATTTATCTCAGGGACTTAGGCGAGTCTACCCAGCCTGTAGTTAACTAGATGCTCCTTCTTGCCTTTCCTGAGGATGGGTGCAATGTTTGCCTTTTTGTAGTCTTAAGGAACCTCCTCTCTTTGAAACTGCCATGACATTTCAAAAGTGTTAGCAGCATTGCAGTGACATTAGCCAGCTCCTCCAGCACCCTTGGGTGCATCCCACTGGTCCCATGTGAATGTCTAAGTGGGTTAAGTGCTCCTTGATTCTGTCTTCTCCTACCGTGGGTGCTGCTTTGCCCCTGCAGACTGCTAGGAGGCTCAGGGACCTGGGAGGCCAGAGGGCAGACAGTACCGATGAAAACTGGCAAAAAACCTGCATTGAGTACCTGAGCCTCTTCCATGTCCCTTGTCACAAGATTCCCTACCCTACTGAGCAATGAGCCCACATTCTCATTAGTCTGCTTTCTGCTACCGGTGTATGTGTAGAAACCTTTCTTGTTGCCCTTTGCCTCCCTTTCTAGTTTCAACTCAAGTCACACTTTGTTTTTCCTCACTGTATTCCCATACACTTGAACAGCGTCTGTTCATTCCTCCCAAGTAGTCTGTCCCTGCTTCCACCTTCTGTGTACTTCTTGTGTTTGAGCTCAGCCAGGAGCTCCATGTTCATCCATACTGGCCCTCTGCCATGCTTGCTCAACTTTCTGAACATAGTGCGCTGTTCTTGTGTTCTGAGGAGGCTGTCCTTGAAGATCAGCCAGCTCTCCTGGGGCCTCTTGCCCTGCAGCACAGTTTCCCATGAAAGCTTTTCCTGAACAGACCTAAATCTGCTCTTCTGAAGTCCAGGGCTATAATTCTACCACTTATCTTGCTCACTTCTCTCAGGATCTCAGTTGCTGCAGCCAAAGCTGCCCTCGACCTTCAGATCTTCAATCAGTTTGTCCTTGTGTTTTGAGTAGCAGGTCCAACATCTCCTCGTTGGTTCACTGATCTCCTGCATCAAGAAACAGTCTTCAATACGATCCAGAAATCTCACGGATTATTTGTGCCATACTGCCCTTCCAGCAGATTCCAGTGTGGTCATTTATGATCACCAGAGTCTGTGACTTTGAGGCTTTCTCCAGCTGCCTAAAGAAGGATTCATCTACCTTCTCTTCTTGATCAAGTTACCTGTAGGGATATCTACTGCAACACTGCCTGTGCAGGTCCATCCCCTGATCCTTACTGTTGTGGAGACGTAGAGTTCAGCAGGTCCGGGAGCAGATGTCTGAGCTTTTGTGGTACTGGGAGGAAATGATAGGCCATTAGCACAGTATCACGTGCCAGAGCGCTTCATTGAGAAGCTGTCAGCATCATCAGCACTTCAACATTGAGTGATGCTGGCAGGCACCAACCGAGACGACAAACAGAGGCTATAGAGTAAAAGTGAAATCAGCACTGGTGGGACTCCAGATTATGACATCTGAATTTCAGTGTGTGGTTACATATGTGGGGCCAGTGTCTATTCTCAACGTATGAACAAGGGTCTTTTACCTGCAGCTTGGTGCTCCTCACTTCTAGGTAAGGCAGCCGAAACACGGCTGTGGAGATGGGCTGCCTTTCAGGAGTGAGAAAAAGAAAAGATCCCTACAGCTGGAAGACGGTAACTAATAAGATGCTCGCTGTAGAGCAGTAAGTGTTTGAGAATCCCTAAGAAGCAGCTACAGAGAGGCTTGCTGGGAAAAAGCCCCATGAGAGGTGGGTACCTCTGCAAAGGGGAGAGTTTGTACTGAGCTGGGGGCCATCCAAGGCCCCCAAGGACAGAGCTGGTTTCATGTCGCATACACTGCTATAGCACCCTAACTGGAGCCATTCAAGATGACTTAGGGATTTAAGTCTACACACAGATCATTGCAGAGAGATTTAAAATCTAATGGCAAAAAAAGCTTTTATTAGCAACACCAGATATGGACCTTAGTCTCCCTTCTGAAGCTCAGTAATATTTTTATCTACAGGTACAACACTATAATGTATGTATTGCTGTGTTGTACTATCTTTTGTTGCAGAAGAAATTAATTCCCCTGTTTTAAAATTTGTTTTAAAATTATTTAATTCTCCAATAATTTGTTGATTAGACTTTCAGACAATATTTTTCTTTCAGGTAAGTGGCACAGGCCTATTTACAACACATTCTTTTCTCTCTCAGGGTTCAGTGAAGATTTAATGGGTCAGATATTAATTTCTCGATATTGCTTTTGCCTTTCTGCTCCAAATCCATGTGTATTTGTTTCTTCTTCTGCCTCAGACATCTCCTTGTTACATAAGGCGCAAAAAAACAACTTGGCAAAGCTGGTGTTTTCCTTGTTGTCTGTCTCTCTGCTTTAGTCCACTCCTTCATTGTTTGTAGTTACTTACGTGGGCTCTCTTCTTTAACTCTTACAACGTCTGGTCAGTCTCCAATTACCTGCCCAGCTCCTTGGCCTTTCCTTCTGCTTGCTGTTTGCTTCAACAAGCAAGCCAGCTGCTTTCTCCTAACACTATTTCACTAACCCCATGAAAACTACCCTCAGCTTATCAAGGGTGATAAATGCTTCTCACTCTGTCTATGTTTTGCTATCCAGAACAACTACTCCTGGGCATTCCTGTAAACCTGCTGGTCTTGTTCTCACCTTCTGGCAGTTTGGCTGAATTCAGACCTTCTCCTTGATTATTCAGAACATGGCTTTTTGATGGTGCTGGCCCACAGCCCTCACTATTTCAATTTAAAATTCTGATTGTTCAGCTATTTTGGAAGTCAGGATACTGATCCTACAATTCATAATTTCTCCAGCCAACACAGGGCACACGTATATGTGCATGGAAGTAAGCCCTTTAAAACAAAGAAAGGTACATATGTAAAAGGAAGTACATTTTCAAGTACATTGCTACGTCCATTACAGTAACAGAAATGATGCTCATGCTTGATTACCACAAAAGCCAGCAAGCTCCTTCTCCACTGGAATCCACGGTAATATTATTTCTGAAATACACTTTCACAAAATTTCATGATCCAGTATATGAGAGTTACTACAAGCAACTGTAAAATATGAAGCTCTTTCACAAAACCCCATACTAGTACCAAATGACATTCAATCTACTGTATGCACTGTAAAATCACCCTTTGTGACTGTGGATAGTAACAGGGATTTACCATGCAGGTGGTTTATGTTGTCAGCAAGAACTCATGATAAACACACAACATTAAGATCAGGCTGACATTAGGAATGAGTGGAGATTGTCAAGTACAATCTGGCAGCTAACTCAAATCACAAAAATTAATTGAATCACATTTTTCTTGCTTGTTGTGGGTGTTCGTATAACAGCATATCCCTTAATATGCTGAACCCCACCTTAATTTCTTGTCTTGGTGTTTCTTGACAAGAAGGGTGTCAGAGGGGCATGTCCATGTTAGTTCAGAAAAATCACCCCCCTCCTTCCCAAAAGTAAAGGGTCTGGGGAAAGACCATTCTGAGATCTCAGCTGCTATAAAGAGGAGCAATGACACCTTTACATTTCTGTCTGGAGGACATATGACTGACATCTAGGAAGAGCCTGGCTAGCTCCCACAGCTCTAGGTAACTGGCCCGAATGTTACCTTGCCATGGTTTACAGAAGCTGCAGCTTTCACTTCAGCTAAATCTCAGTTTGAGGATTTTTAAAAAAATATTTTATATAATTCGTTTCACTCATGTAGCTGATTATGTAAATAGGTAAGCTAACATTCAATACTGCTTCCTATGGGAAAAAAACCCACAACAAAACCAACCACATTGACTCCTGCTTGGCTCATGTTGTGACATGAATATATCTCGTGCTTTCTGTAAGTATCTCTCTCCAAAAATCACCCAGCCTGGGACTGCTTCTGGTAGCTATACTCAGAGCTCTGTGTCTCCTTACAGAAGAGCAAGCCCCGTTTATTTCAATGATGCCACTTCTGGATAGAGATGTACTCGATATAAATTAAGCTATCCAAAACCTGGCTCACTGACGTGGTTAATAATTTACTGCAGGCTTTCAGTGCATCCTCTCACAGAATCAAAGAAAAGCTCCTATGATGCGAAACTTAGGACCGTATGGAGAAATTTCCAGCATGTCTCACAAGCTCTTTCAGAATATCTCTAACAAAAGGTGTGAGGCTGTTACAGCGGTTCTTTACTCCAAAGACAGAAAATATATAGTGCACACGCTAACTGATGGAGATACAGGTAATTAAGTTGGTCAAACTCTGTTCTCATGCATTCAGCGAAATTGTAGTAATTCCACTCATTTCAGTGGGCTTCCCCTAGGCTTGAATATTGTAAAGGAGAATTTGAGCAGTGTTGATGCGTTAGAGAGGCAGATCCATTAGTGTCAGAAAATGACATTAGTGTGGTGTCTGAAAATCACTTCCTCATTTGTGAAGCCTGCCTCGCCAGGAAGATATTTACTTTAAACAAAACTCAAACTTGGAGACGAAGATTTCTCATGATCAAATCTGTCAGCTCGAAAGACATCCCTTCCTAGTTTCCTTCCTCCCACCAGATGCCCGCTATATGTGAGTCTCACAGATTAGAAAATATTGCTCTGTACCATGGATTCACGACAGGTTTTTTTCATCCAAATTAACCTTTGCAAGCTCCATTACTCTCCTGTCAACTTCCCAGTTGCTGTCATAATCAGATTTCTGAAGGCTTAGTTGTATTCAAGAGACACAAAACTGCAATGGGCATTGAATCACTCTAGCCAGAGCTCTGGAAGAAGAACGCTGTTATGAATATTGAGTGGGCATATGCTGATACATGCTACAAAATGGTGACAACGGAGCTCTCTATTTGTAGCTGTCCATCCTTGCTGGCTCATAGCGAGAAGTATGGTCGCTATCCTTCTGCGACTCCACTTCTGTCACAATACGTAGGTAAACTGCTCCAGAAAGGCTTCTAGCAGGGTTTAAAGCAAGAAATCCTGTTTGGAGAGTATGTACGCTAGGGAAGAGAAGTTCTAAATACGTCCAAATACGTACCTCAACAAGCTGACACTGAACAAGCAATTTTGCACCTTGCAAATCTTTCCTGTCCTCTCTGGTTCTTCAAATGCAGATCGAATATGAGCCTGAAGATAGCAAGATGTTCAATTGCCTCCATGAACAGCCCAACAAACCTTCTAAGAAGAACTGGGAATTTCATTCTATGAGAAGGTCTGGTTTCAAGACACAGGAACAAAGGTGCCAATTGCCAGCAGTCCAAGTGCCCGAAGCAGTCCTAAGGACAGGACTTCCAGGAAAACACACATTCGAATTTCTCTCTGCCAGACATTTTTTTGTATGTGAAGTAAAAAAATTCTCTTGAAATGATGTATGTTAATGATTATTGTATGAATTAAACAAGCAATGACATCCTAGGAGTTTAGAAATCTTAACTGTCAGTCATGTTAAAGGGTTACACTTACAAGCACTGCAAAGCAATCTGAAGTGTTAAGAATGGGCTTGCCACTGAATCATAGAATGTTTTGGGTTGGAAGGGACATTTAGAGCTCATCTAGCCCAACCCCCGTGCACTGAGCAGGGACATCTTCCACTAGACCAGGTTGCTCAGAGCCCCGTCCAACCTGGCCTTGAATGTTTCCAGGGATGGGGCTTCCACTCCCTCTCTGGGCAACCCGTTCCAGTGTTTCACCACCCTCCTTGTAAAAAATTTCTTCCTTATATCTAGTCTAAATCTGCCCTCCCTTAGTTTAAAGCCATTACTCCTTGTCCTATCACAACAAGCCCTGCTGAAAATATTTTCCCCATCTTTCCTGTAGGCCCCCTTCAGGTACTGAAAGGCTGCTGTAAGGTCTCGCCGCAGCCTTCTCTTCTCCAGGCTGAACAGCCCCAACTCTCTCAGCCTGTCCTCATAGCAGAGGTGCTCCAGCCATCTCTTTGAAAAAATTATCAGATTGGATTCCAAGTATGTCTGCTGTTGTGAACCGCAACTCTGATAATACTGTTGATTCCCATAACATGTATGAGATATCTCCAACATATTGGTCACTGTATATTAAATAGCCAAGGACAAAGCTTATGGAGAAGATGAGCATTAATTTAGTGTGCTTTGCTTGCGCTTTAACTTCTCTGTTACCAATCTACGTTTCTTCAGATAAAGGCAGGGATATAACCATGGGCCTTCACAGTTTGCTGAAACATAAAAGCGCTGGAAAAGTTTTACTTCTTTAAAATTACATTGCTGCAGTTAATGAGTGGAAGACATCTATTGTAAACATAGCGTTTGTAGTGGAAAGATGTTCTTTTGGAAAAATACCAGCTCTGACCAGGAAAGCAAAAGGCAATATACAGATTGTGAGTTTGCTACAGAAAAAGGGATATCTGAAACCGTAAGCATTTTCTTATTCTTTTTACCATCTTTTATCTCACCAGAAGCTACACCGGTGGATACGTTCACCACATCTCCATGAAAGTTCTTTTCAGTCTTTAACTTTATATCCGTCTGCTTAGATTTATTTCAGATAATTGTATTTTTTAGATAATATGCTTGAAGATTATTTTGAAAAACTGCTGGTTTTGTCACTCATCAGTATATCTTCTGACTTGCACAAATGTCAAACATGTTTGAACTCCTACATTTTCTTTAAGATAGAGGTTTTTAAGTCATGTTAAAAATAATTACTGTCATCTCACACTGCTCAGTTAACTGACTGAACTTAAAAGTAAGTTGTATTTTTCATACTTTGCTTAACATGCATCTGCATCAGCCACAAATGTTGTTTTTCTAGGTACTGAAGGTAGATTCACAGGTTCTGCTGCCCATCCCAGCTGAGACATTAATTTATGTTCGAAAAAGACTCTATGCACAAAGTTTATGCCTATCCTCTAACCCAAGACTTAGTTACATATTCAAACTGAATGCAGTACGGTTCTCAAAAAGGGTAATGAACAGAAGCTTTAAAGAGCTCCTTCCCTGACGAGTGAATCTCAACGGAGGTTTCTGGGCTGAGGGACCACAGTCCCACCAAAGCACACGGCGGTGGTGCCCTGCTGTTGCTCGAGCCCTGAGGCCAGGCGGCATCACGCAGAGGGAGATTTTCAAATGATTAATAGGGAGTGGAGCTTTAGTGCCTAATTGATGTTTATACCTTTGGGGAAAAAAATCCCCTGCTGTCAGTATTGTCGACAACCTGGCTCAAATTTCTCTTTTCACAACAGCAAAAATGCTGCTAGGTCCACTTGAAGGAATCCTGTCTGGCAGAAATGATGCGTAGAAAACCCAGGCAGTCCCTCAGTGTGCCAGCAACGATCCAGTTTGACCTATCAACCTATTGACAACCCAGATTAAAAGTGGTGATGTCCTGCTGATGCATTGTTCTCTACAAAACATTTTCCTACGCTTTGTTGCTTAGAGTGACCACTCCTTTGCTGGTCTGCAAAGCCACTATTGTGCTGCCGTGTATCAGCACTCGGCACCTTTGGAAGCTGTGCCTGTGGAAATCATTCTGAGGATCAAGTACTCCCAGGGGAACCAATTCATGATCAGATCCTGCCATGTCCTGCACACCCTTGGCTCCCAACTTGGTTGATGCTCAGTGACAGGTAGAATCAGGAGACCTCAAGGCCTGCTCCTGGTCTCACAAAAGTCATCTGCAGAACTTCAAATGCCTCGTGCAGTGACGGATCAGAGTCTCCCTGGGAAGAGGAGGATACAAATGAGCAAAACTGTGTTGTCTTTGCACAAAACGTTGCTCGGTGCCACGGTGTAACGTGAAAATTCACCGGAAATGTTGTTCAGCCTTACACACACAATAATTCTACACAGAGAATATTATAATGATAGCTAATAGTATGTCTCCGAAATACCATGTAAAATACATAATGCTGAGATCAATAGTGAGAAAAAGCATTGAAATGACAGCCTTTCAGTTCAAACAAAGCATAGTATTAAAATTCTGGTGGGTGAGTTTGGAAACAAAAATTGTCAGCTTCTGACTGATGTAGTCACCTCCCTGGCTGAATGTCAAAATAGGTCAATAGAGTTTTCTTTTCACAATAGCCAGAAGTAAATGGAAACTTTGCTGTGTTCCAGCCTAGATCAGTAGGAAAAGAGACACTCTCATTGTCATGTAGCTTTTAAATTTGTTACGTGATACTCAGCGATATTAAATGACGGCTGGCAGGTTTTCAACAGAGGAAAATACTTTTGTCCCTGAGGACGGCACCACCCCTTGCATGCTCGCACCTCCAATGCCGTGGCCCAGCAATGTAAAACACTGCAGGACCTCGAGGTTCAGCCCAGCCGAGCGTGGCAAGGTCCGTGAGCAGAGCAGGAGGAGGGCAAGGGGAGGAAGGCGGGGGTGGAGACGGCAGCCTGACCATAACCCCAGTGACTAAGGCTCAGTTTCTAATGGCAACAATCTGAAAAGCTCCTCTGTGCACAGCTTCATAATTAAGTGTTAAATAAAAGCGCCGTGCTGCGAGCAGTGCGTCCTCCCTTCCAAATTCTGCCTTCATCTTCAGACCTGGTAGTCTATTAAGTAATTCAGTCTGAAAATTCCTAGCACTTAAGCAGGGACTGTGAAATTAAGACATGGTCCAAGTCTCAACACTGCTAAACACCGTGATTTCTCTCAAGTATTGCTTGTGATCACAGTGTTCCCACTACTTGGAACCACATCTCCCTGTTAACAGTTTGCTAGGACATTTTCTAAATGCACGTCTAGCTTTACTGTAAAAACCAAGACAAACTTGATCAGAATAATAGATTACAATCAGAGGTTCTGTGCATAGAAAGAAAAGGTGTAAGTGAAACAAAGGTCAAAAGAATTGTAGAGTCTTTTTCAAACTTGCAGACTTTTTCCTTAACATGGACAACAATCCTTTCAAAAACAGGCTCTCAGTCATACAACAAATCTGCAACAAAGCAAGGCTACCAGCAAAACTGAGTATTTTTGTAGAAAAGACAGAACTCGCACCTTAGCACCTGGATGAAAGTAACACCCTAAAACATCTAAATGACTATATAGTATTGTTCAGAATGCTTTCATGATGACAACTAGTACAAACAGATTTGCTGTGCTTCCAAACATGGGTGGGAATATTGATACGTTTACATCAATGTAACAGAGATTTGTGTGTTTTCCTTACAGCAAACTATTATTTTTGAAACAGCGCAGGAACAGGAAACGGGAAAGCAGATATCTGACAAAGGGGCTGACTTACTAACTGGTTTATAGCTATCGCTGTTTTTGTTGATTTTAGAGAAAACGATATATTTAATACATTAGAGAGAGATGTTAATGCCTTTATGCACAATCATGTGATTTTACAAACAGCGGATTCCACTGTGTTACCGACGCCACCAAAACGGCTCTGTGCATGCTCTGGACAAACGTTAATTGAGGGTCATGCAGATTAGCGTCCCAAACGAGGGGTGTTTCGGAGCTGCAGGGGTTACTGCCGTGATTCGAATCCCTCGGAGCGCAGGGGTACCCGCAGTGCCCCACAGCACCGGGTCCAGCTTCTCAGGTGATTGCTCGGAGACGCTTCTCTGCTCTCCCTTTTCCTTTTGAGTGTACCTGGGGGCCTCACTGTGTGGTGGCAATGAAGGGGAGGGGGAGAAAATAGGGTTGGGCTCAATACGTCTTTCATGACACTTTAGAGATCTGAAGCCCAGAGCTAAAATAATGGGAATATTTTTCCTTTTCTTCTTGGGAAAAAGGACTAACATTAATTACACAAGGCAGCTTCTCCCATTCAGAGAGAGGCGTTCACTAGCAGCGTTTTGGCTTCTGGCCACTGAGGGAAGGAAAAAAAAAAAAAATCACCAAACCGCCTCAACCTTGCTTCGAAATGAAGTATAGCTACGACTGTTTAGCTATTTTTTTTTCCCTGCTCATCCCCTCAGCGCCAGGCGGCGGGCGCTCCCCCCGCTGCCACCGGCGGGCTCGGGGGCAGCCATGCCGCCGCCACCGCCCTTCGTGCCAGGCCGGGCCCCTCCGCAGCGCCCAGCCCAGGGCCGCCCCGCGGGAGCTCGCTTCTCCCGGGGCAAAGCGGCCTTCCCCGCGCCGGGGAACCGCAGCGGGCTCGGGGCCGCCGACCCGCCGCCTCCCGGCGGGAGGGACGACGGGGTTGACATGGCCGCCCTCCCCTCAGACCCGGGGACGGGCTTCAGCGCGGCGCGCTGCCGTTTCCCGCCCTCCTCTCCCGGCAGACGGGAGGGCGGCCGCTCCCCGCCCTCCCCTCCCGGCCCCTCCGAACATCTGCGCCCTGGGCACAAGAGCGGCTGTGTGCGCGGCCCCGCCGCCGTATCAAGCCCACCTTTGTCCGCCCTCGCACCCCCGACGCGGCGGCGAGGCGCCCCGCATATCAACGATCCCTCCCCGCCTCCTCCCTCCCTGCCTCCGGCCCGCCCGCCGACCCCGCGCAGCCGTTGGGCCTCGGCCGGCCCGCCCGCGGGTTGCCATGGCAACGGCGGGGCCTGCGGGGCGGCTGCCGCCCTGCCCTGCCCTGCCCCTGCCCTGCCCGCCTCGGCCCCGCGGG
>Ga0065711_1031575_pt1 | contig 29321 bp, 18 predicted proteins | sample Hoacrofraction12_FD_59098 | JGI IMG/M metagenome (GOLD analysis project Ga0065711, IMG submission 59098) | Hoatzin crop microbial communities from Cojedes, Venezuela - Epithelial fraction 12 v2 (version 2) | ecosystem: Host-associated > Birds > Digestive system > Esophagus > Crop | place... | reverse complement strand
GGTAAAAAAAAAAAAAAAAAAAATCACTCTTCATTTCCTTCATAGCAATAACAGCAGGTCAAGTTCTGAATTTAGTTATGCAAGTTCATTCTCAACACTTCTTGTTTTCCAATTCTCTTAACAGTTGCTTTTTCAAAAAACCCAGGAATAACATGCAGCAATAGTTGAGAAATCAGTGAAATTATTTTGAGTTTAGAAAGCTTCCTCTCAGAAGGCATGAAAAATGACTTTTTTTTTTTTACAAGTAGTTGTTCTAAGTTCATGGTCTTTTTATAACAGCCTTGGTTATCACGATCAATATCCCCTAATATTTGTTTCATAGGAGTTTGTTTTTTTTATATTAAGGTGCCAGAAGATGGCTGCAAAAATCCTGAAAGTACAGAATTTATTTTGAATTAGTCTAATTGTTACTGGACACAAGTCTAATTTGGAACGTGGATGTCCTGTGCTCTGGAGAAGAGACTGATTGCAGTGACATTACTCTTTCTCCTAAAAATCAGTGCTGAAAGTCTTTCTGACTTCCATGAGATGTGGATTTCATCTGTTGTGGCTGAGTAGGGTATAGTGAGTTTGTGTTGGGAAACATTGGGAAAGATTGTTAGTCTGTAAATCATCTGCTTGGATTTTTGTTTAGAATTTTAGAAGCAATTAAAACAAAATTAGCTTAGAGGTGCATATCATAAAGCTGCACATTCTTTTCTTCCGATACGGCATTAGATACCTCTTCCAGAATGCAAACACTTAATCACCATTGGCTCAGTGGGAGAGCTGCTTTCTGCCCCTGATAGATACTTTGGCGGGATATAGGAACTATGCTCTGACTCTGAAATCTTTAACAACTGGCTTTAATTACCGTACAGTACCATAGCTGAGCTGTCACAGAGGAACATACAGCTTTATCTCATAGTGCAGTGAGTCCAGCTGGATTCAGAATGCTTTTCCATGACTAATGTTCTCCTTTACATGGAAATGTTTCTCATCAAAATTGTATTTCTCTCTGAAATATTTCTTTGTTCTGGCGCCAACTTAATTAAACATTTAAAAATGCTTCTGTCTTACTTAGTATTTTGGGGGAAGAACAAATTAAGTTGAATGGAATACTAGAAGAGACAGGGAAGTGGTAGGATGAAGAATATGATGTGTAAGACTGTGTGTGATTGTACAGTTACCAGCTTGAAAAACTGGAAAACTACCTAAAAATAGAAGCAAATGGAGATGGTGTTTAAAGAAACAGTAATATCTATCTGCTTGATTGTCTTAGAAAGATAATTAATGTTGTATATTACCTTGATGAGTTCTTTCATACCTGATTGGGTTTCTTTTATCAGAAAAATACTCAATTTTTCAATTATAGCAGTAGATTATAGTTAAGAATTTAAAGCTAAATAAATACTCAAATGATAAAGAATTCTGAGGATAAACTAATGTTTCAATTAATGAACTCTTTGGTAGGCTATACTCTACGCCTACACTTCACCAAAACAGATGATTTTGATATCTCTATTAGGTATCTCTATTTCAAGGCATTTTTAGAAGCAGGCTGATAAGCTGATCAGCCAGTTCTGTGGCTCAAGAAAATTATATGACACTAATATCTTTCATTAGGTGGGATTTTGGTTTTATTTATTTATAGAAATTTGGAAAATAGGGAGTGCAACAAGTAATTGTAGCCATTTCAAATACTGGATATTTCTGTTTTGCATTATGATTGTTACAGCTTTGGCTGTTGCTAAGTACTTGTATCTTCCCTTGTGTAACATAGCTAGCAGTTTTATTTCCTACCTCATCTATAAGATTTTTAGATCTTTAATCTCAAATGGACTTCCAATATGTACACATGCTTTATAATTGAAACATAAAATGTTTTGAAGCATATGAAACATTGACAATAAAATGTTTTGTTATATAATACTTCCTATGTTTATTTAATGATATCTTGAAAATATTCAAAATTATTAAATGGGGAAAAGTCTTAACTTTGCTCATATGGTATGAGTTCTGATAAGTTACTATTCAGGGATGGGGGCAATGAGACTGCAAGAACCACTTCTGTGCAAGCAGCAGCTTAATGCTCCATGGAGGTCAGATATCAAACAGATTATCAGGAACAATTATGACAGCAATACAGAATGAAATGGAAAACACCACTGTGCTGCTGTACTCATCTACAGTGCACCATATAGCTTGACTATTGTGCAATTGTGGTCCTCGGATCTCAACCAGTACAGAAAAAATGGGAAACTGGTTACCAGAATGCTCAGAAGTGTAGAACGGCTTCTATGCGAGGAGTGACTTCACAGAGTTTGGAAAAAAGGAGTAAGAGGGAATGTGACTGAAGTGTGCAAAACCACTCTGACTGGAGAAAGAGTAAATAGTAATATTTTTTTTTACCATCATACCTAAATAGAATTATTTCAGTTGTGGATGTTAATTTTGGAGAAATGTTGAAACAAGTACTTTTTACTTCTGTTTTATGGTAAATGTTCATATTTCAAGTTTAATCCAGCATTCTCTGAGAAGAATTGATTAGCTATCATGGCAGAGATCAATATTCAAGAAAAGTTTACGGAGAATAAAGTCGTCATGTTTATCCAAGTTGAGAATTTCTTTTGATGGAACAGTATTGTTTTACTAGAGAAGGAACCAGGCTTAAAGTCATACTGAGTGTGATGAAAGGAAATGATAGATAGTTTTCCTAAAGTTTGAAGAGGTTGCTCCTAAGTGCTTGCAGCAGCTGAGCTGTGTGTGAAATGAAACATGTGTGCCTGAAACTATTTGAAAGACTAGGACAGAGATCTGCATAAAGCTTTGCTTCAGAAATGTGTGTGGAAAAGAAAGTAAAAATTTGAAGGTCGTAACTTTTTTGGTTTTATGACTCCTCTCACTATCACCTTTTTAAGTCTAGCTGCTACTGCAGCACTAGTATTTTCAGAGTGGCTGTTTGCAGTTTGAGCTCTGTTCTTCATTGAAGGCTGAGTTCATATAAAAGTATCGACCAGTAGTCCATGCATACAAACCCCAAAATAAAATACTGGGAAGTATAATATTGTATTTAGTGTCTTCTCAGTACCACTAGTTGCATATTCTTATAGGTGTATTCATAACATAGCTTTTTTAGTACAAATCGTAGCTGCAGCTCTAATCTGTGCTGAGCACTAACTGCTCACATGGCAGTGTCTCTATATAGGCACAGATCAAAAGACTGGATTTAGAAATGTAATTGCAGAAATAGCTATAACTTTTTTTTTAAAAAAAGCAAAAGAGCTATGATGCCATCATCATCCTTCCGACCCTTCCATGAACAATTTCACTTGTATTAAAATTGCTGGAAAAACAAAGCCATGTAAAAGCAATTCTTCCTATTACTGGGAGCCTCAGTTTGTTATACTTTGAGCTGCTTTGCCAACTCTATATTTATATTGCCAATATGAAGGTCATGTCCTTGTTTCATGTATTAATGAAGACAAGTTGAAGTCAGTCCTTTGGTTATGTTCTGTATAGATGTCAGTCATGCAGATTTCTTACCATTGGGCATCATATTTAATTAAAAAAACTTTCTTTATGTTTAGAAGCCTAGCTTTAGACACTCAATATTGAGAATTTGGCTTTAGGTGGCCCACACTGAACTACAGTCCAGTTTGGAGAGATTCTAGTCATTAGCAGATGGAGCTGTTGATATCTCTGTTACGGGAAAATGTACTAGCATTCTGGTACTGCCAGCTATTGCTGATTTGTAAATATATATTCAAAGATTTTTGCTGTGTTAAAATAAGTTTATTTTCAGGCAACTAACAGTTTGATTTAAATGTCAGAACTCATAGATTTGTTTGATGTTTAGAAAAAGTTGTTTACAGATGCTCACAGTTTTTTATATATATATATTGTAGTTGAGAAATTTTATGTTTAATGTTAAATTGCAAAGGCTGTTTTTCTCTCCAATTAGCCTTTGCAATTTGAATTGACTAACAGGGTGGGGTTTGATTGTTTTTTCCCCTTCTACCATTATTTGGATTCCTTGGGTTCTTTTATAGGACCTTTGGTTTGCAAGAGAAAGCCCTGTTTTTTCCAGTCACGACATAACTTTGCTGTTTTGCCAATACTTGTCATTCTTAATGATCTAAATTACATGTAATACTGAACCTTGAGTGTATTCAGGTCTTCAGAATCTGATCCAAAGCAACTGAAGCATGTGAGAATGTGCAACCCAAATCTTTAATAATGGTTGTGCATCTAACTCCGACTTACAGAGGGAGGGGTATTTCTCAGTTACTAGGATATATAATAAACAAAACTTAAAGTTATTTCAGTTCAGTTCTTCCTTTCCCTTCTGGCCTATTTCTGATCCCAGTATGGTTAATGGGAGCAGGCTTTGAACCCCACATTCAGTATTCCCAATTCTCAGTGCATTTTTATTTTTGTGGTAGAATTTAAGCATCAAAGTGTTAGCTCTGGAGACCAAGAAATTCCTCTTAAAATGCGAAGTGGAAGAATTCTCGTATTTCAGTAAGTCCAGCCTGATGTTTAGCCATTGTATTTAAAAATGTGCATAATGAAAATTATGTATTTGCAAAATTTGAAATTGACACATTATTCTAAACATTTCAGTGTTTTCCTGACAGAAATCAAAAGAATACTCGTCTGCCTTTGAAGCAATATAAAGTCATATGTTTAACTCCACCTATTTTTCTTTTTGTCAGGAGTCTCTTGTTTATGCAAACAGAAGCCTAGAAGCAGCTCTAGGTGAAAAGGTTCTGCGAGACAATAAGGAGCAACGTGATCAACAAAATCGTCTCAAAGAAATAGATCATCAGCTGAAATCCCTAGAGAGAAATCTTGTAAGTCTCCTATTTTTGTTGTATATTTCTCCCCTCAGCTTGAAAAATGGACTTTGTCATTCCATTTGTCTTAAAATAAAATGGAATTTTGCAACGTCATGTAAATTCCTGAAAGAATCCCCAAAGAAATATACAAGCAAAGGTCGTAAATAATTTTTCTTAGTCTGGGAAACATATTTTCCAGTTGTAATGCATGTTTCCCATTAACATAGCGTCTTTCAAAGTGAAAGAAATTATTCCTCTTTCTTCCTCCCCAGAGGTGGGCAGCATAAACAATCATATGTAAATACATCCTAAAAGGATTTTTTTATGCCTCATATAATTCAGTGTTCCTTGAAAGAGCAGGTCTGATGGAAATGTTGTATACACTAAGTTATTGAGTGATTTAGTTTTGCTCATTTAGTTTTCCTCATTTAGTGTATTTTTGTAACTTATTCATTTGATACATGAAATTCATAGGTGTAAGGGCCTTTAAAATAGAGCCATATAAGTAAAGTGGTAGTAAAAAATCATTACTGTTTTACAATAAGTACATCACATCTCATCCTTATTACTACTTTGAGTAAAAGCAGGTATTCTGTTATTAACCTAGTAGGAAGAAATTATGTTTATTTCTAAGTCATAATGCCAGGACCAACAAACCAAAACTTACATGTCTGTCTCAAGTAGTATATTACTATTCTTTTCTCTTTCGGTGAGTATAATTTATTACATTACTCTCAAGTGACAATAAGGAAATTTAACTAAAAACAAGTGACAGGAACCTCAAGGAGTCTAGGAATCTTTTTGCTCGTTTTTAAATATACATTGTAAGCGTGCTGTTTGATCTGTGCTGAAAGAGCTACAAAGCAGCCTATACAGAAAAGAATTTGGGAGAAAATATATAAAACATTAAAAACCAGATTAATTCAAAAGGAGAGTCCTAAGATGATACAGTTGTCATTTGTTTGGCCTGAAAGCCAATGATGGTATTTGTTTTTATGTTGGATCTCTCCTAGATCCTCTTAAGAGCACAGGACAAAAATATCTTTCAGTTTTTTTTTTTTTTTTTTAAAAACTTTGTAAAACTCTTTAAAGGTTTGCCTTGCGCAGGTGAAGTCAAGAATGAAACTGCTGAAGACTCAAAAGAACATTTAGTGCATTACTGAGCTGGCAGTAGCAGTTAAAACGTGGATGTTTATTCGTATTTTTAAGATTTTAACATCTTTGTTTAGTGTTATTTTTCTGCTTTGAGATGAGAAATCTTTGTTTCTCTGTGGAATGTGCTATGTGGAGCAGACGAACTAGTACAGTGTTGTATGAGAACTGAGGTGAGATAACAGCTGGCATGGGTAACCTGATGAAGCTGGATTTTCACTAGGAAACCCCAAGTATTAACAAGAGGCATCAGTATAGGTAATTGCCATAAAAGAGGTGTGCAAATGAAGAAGGAGGTGACTGGGAGTAGTCAGAATGGATTTACCAAGGGTAAGTCATGCTTGTCCAGCCTGATTGCTGCCTTTGATGGAATGACTGGGTTTGGTCTGTAAGCTGGGGGGCAGGGCTGCCACTCACTGGGAGTTAGGCTGGAGGAGGCAGCTGACAGGAACTGTATGAAATTCGTTGAGAACAAAGTTAGAGTTCTGTGTTAGAGAGGAATAACTGCCTCTAACAGTGCAAGGTGGAGCCTGGCTGGCCAGGGAGCAGGGCTGCTGAAAAGGACCTGGCGTCACTGTGAACAACAGGCTTACTCGTGAGCCAGCAGCATGCTTGCCAGTGGAGGTTAATAGCGTACTTGACTGTATCAGCATGAACACAGCTGATAGATTAAGGGAAGTAATTACTCCCCTTTACCTGCCTGTGTCTAGAGTATTGCGTCCAGTTTTGAGCTTCCCTGTAAAGAAAGGTGTTGACATGTCTGATCAAGTTCAGCAGAGGGTCACTGAGATATTTGGGGCTAAAGCACTTGACCTGTGAGGCTGAGGAGGCTTTGTTTTTTAACCTGGAGAAAAGATGGCTTAGGTGGACCTAACAGTAGCATTCTTATAGCAAAGAGGACATTACAGAGAAGACAGTTCTGTAGTATCTTTACTGAGTTACATGATGGGAGAACAACAGACTACATTCATAAACTGAAATGGGGAGGTTCCAACTGGATTTAAAGGAAAACAAAACAAAACACCTCTGAGTGGAATTAAGAATGGGAAGTAGGCTGCATGGAGAGACTGTGAAATCTCCATCCTTGAAAATTTTGCAGACCTGGCTGGGCAAAGTCAGAAGGCATTTGATCTGATCTCATAGCTGACCCTGCTTTGAACAAGAGGTTGGACTGAGAGACCTCCTGAGACTTCCCCTCTGCAGTCTGATGACTATTTGATTCTACACAGAAAAGGATCGAGAATTTTTGTGTGTTTCCCAGATGGTAATATTTCTTTATTATCACTACACTGAAGGAAAGATAGGTTTTTTTTATGGCTGTGCATTGTAGAAATTTTTTTCTTGTGTGTAGCTGATTTTAGTGTTTTTCATGTAGGCATAAAAACATAAATATGACGTTGTCGTGTCAGACCAAAAATCCATGTAGTCTGCCTTTGACTTATGAAGGTCTTTATTCAGCAATAGGCTTACCTTCAGCAGTAATCAGAGTTAGGACAAATACTGTTCCAGTTATCTTCTATCGCATTCAAAAAGGGATCTCCAGATCAAAAACTTTGTGGTTCAGACAGCAGCATAACCGCAGTGGTATAAGCTCAATAACCGATAGCCCTGTCGCTACAGGTGCAAAAACTTCAGCCACTGTCTACATGTGCAGGGTTTATGCTGGTTCTTATGGAGCGTGGGAACAAAGGCTTCAGACAAGGAGACAGCGGTTGCTTTAGAGGCTGTTGACTTGTGTGTGTGTGTGTGTGTGTCACTGCAGTAAGGTAGCATATTTGGCTCTTATCTGTTCACAGTACTAAAACAATAGTAGGAATTCATTTTAATACACTGCTCTATTATATTAAACAGTTAAAAGATGGGAGGCAAATAAATAGAGGAATTCAGTGGAACTTCAATATCTGGAATAGGTTAATGAGTAAACAGAAAAATAAGTCTGCATATTGTAATTTTTTCCTAGTCATTGACCTTTATATCACTTTTTGTCACTACTGACCTTGTTCATGAGGCAAACACAATCTGAGGAAGTGCGTCTGGGAACTGTATGATAGTCTACAGCAGGCCTGGGAAATGCAGTGGGCTGCTGACTCATTCAAATATTATGTATATAAATGGGTCAGTTCAAAGTCTTGGTTGGGTTATAGCAGTATTGTTTGGTATTGCATTACACGCAGACTCTTGCAACATACCACACATTTTTCCATGATTAGATTATGTGTATTTAAAACTCTAAATCGATAGACTGTAATGTTGACTTACAGTGTTTATAAACATAGAATATATCATTTGTACCGATGTGTAACTTAGGGCCAAACTAGCGTTGCTGTGTGTTGTGCAGCACCTGGTAAGGGTGCTTCAGGGGGACACACCATGTCTTCTTACCAGCTGCTGCTCTGTAGCATGACTCAGATCACAGCATATGGATATGAAATATTTGTGTGTTAGGTCCTCTGCGAGATACTTTGATTGCCAGTGTCAATAAAGAAGTATTCAACTCTAAATGAAAGTAGGTTTTTCCTTGTAACAGTAAAGTAAAATATATAGAAAATGTACGCTTTTTTGTGTGAACAAAGAACAGCCTTCAGAAATGTACTGCCTTTTTTTTCTGTTTTGTGTCCTTGATACCTTCTAACTTTATTTCTTGAAAATACAGTCATTACTAGAGAAGACTGGACAAAACGGGATGGTCTCTCCTTCTGGTGCAACATATGTAGTTGAATACAGTTTTTCTTATTTGGTGTGAGAATGTCTGAAAATCAGATAACTCTGATGCAGTGTGGATTTGGGCACCTTGTTTCTATACCAATGTGACATTTTGGCCATCAGTTCTGTGACAATGTTAGCAGCAAAATTGCTCTCTGCCAGGAAACTGCACGATGAAAAGCTGAATGACTGCTTAGGTTGAGGGGGGGAGTATGCAGATGGAATGTTTCCAGAATATTTTAATTATTTCTGGAAATACTGTTTGTCATTCAATAGGTGGCACTATTCACTGTATGTCAGGGGAAGAATGCCTAGGCATGGTTCTAGGGGATACTATTACTGGTGAAAATGTTGTCATTTCTGTTGTATAAAATACAGGTTGTGAGAGATTGCCTCTGCTTTTTGGCAAGATTCCAGGTATGCAGCTTTTCTACTTTTCTAGCTTAGCTAATTAAATTGTCTTTTTGAAATTCACATTACATTTTAATTTCTCCTTTGCTGTTTCCCAAACCACTGTAATTTGCTGCATAAAATTGGAAATAAATTCTCTGCTATGAGTAGAGGACGTGATTTGTCAGCAGTTAGGAATGTTATTTCTGAATGCATGCTTATAGTGGGCTTTTTAATTTTAAAATATAGTATTTGACAAATTTAATGTCTGAGAGATGACTTTTTAAAATATATTCTAAAAAATCCCTCAGATAAAATCTTTTCTTGTTGTTTCCTTTGTTTGTTTTTATTTCCTAGGTGGAAATTATGGATAGTTTAACTAAGCAGAACTTAGCTCTGTGTATTAGGGAGTGACTTGGAGTAGGTATAAAGGTAACTTTATTAATATTTTTTTTGTGTATGGTAGAATGCTATATTTCTTCCACTGCTGCAAAATTAATTATTCAAATGGATTGATATAATGGTAGCTTTACTCTGACCTTCTCTTCAAGAGGGAGGAACACATTCATCATATTTCAGGAGCAGGCTATTTGGTAGGTGCTAGCTTCTGAAATGATAGCATTATTCCTCCACTACACCTTCGCTCATGTATGCTGTGAGACTTTATGGTTTCAGCTAAGTCTGGGACTGAGCACATAAAACAAGGCTGGAGGAGAAGACTTTAATATACTTTACAATTGATATAAAACTCAGGAAATCTGCTAAGTGTTATGCTTGAATAATGAAACTAAGGGCTTTGGAATCTGAGTTCTTGCTTTATTTTGAAGAAATTGTCCCCAGTGAATTAATATACCAAAGAATGTATTGTATGCATTGTTGAAATGCATTGTGAAATTTCATTCCAGCTGAAATGTATCTGTACCGTGGTATCTGGGCCCTTGCTGAATTTCTTTTAGATTTTAGTTTGACCTTAGTTCACTTGTTCTTCATTTGAAACTCTCTCCACATTCTTTCATCTTTCAGTTTCCTGGAAACCATTGAGCTTATCTTTGGTTTGTGAATTGCATTGTTAACTGCTGCTTCAAAAAAAGATGTTCAGCTGCCAAATGCGTGTTGCTGAGCATTCATGAAAGGAATTTTATATAGAAAGCATAATAAATGTAGTTATTTTTCAATTGTGGCTGCTTCTGGTTGACCATTTGCAATAATCCAGTAGCATGCTTGATGATGTGTTGAATTTCTGCATGGCAGATAGTAGGTTTAAATGTATATCCAAGCAAGCTGTTAAGTAAGATAGTTTCACCTTTGCTGGCTACATGTGTGTTTATTTCAAATGTCTTACAGTGGAAGCTGATTCTTTCCTGCCAAAATCTAGCTGCAGATGCATGTTCTGGGGTTTTGGTTAAATATATAATGTCAAAAATATTTTAAATGCATATAGAATATACATGTATATAATTGTGTGTATGCACACACATGTATAAATAGTGTTACCTCTTAGCATGACTGAGATACCGATACCTACTTAAAAAAAAGAGTCTGCTTACTTGCAGTAAGTACTTTGAAAACACAAGCTAAATCTAGTTTGCCTAGTCTTAAATTTAAATTTATCATCAGATGTCAGTATATCTCTAGGAATTATTTTTTCAGAAGTTTATGCAATTTAGTGGCCAAATACAATATGTGATTGTTAATTATTGAGGTCTTTTTATATCAAATAATACGAGAAAGCACATACTTTGTAATCTGAACACCTGAACTTTGAAGGTAGGTGAGCGATTGGTGCAGATGGTGCAGAACAACAGTGAAAAAAAATGTAAATGTATCAGTGCTATCAAGAGCTTTGATTACCTCCAGAAGCTTACTGCAAAAGGCATGATACTTATCTTCTTGATGCAGAATAATGTATATCTGTGGGGAAGGAAACCTCAGGGTGAAATTAATTATTGTTTAGTGCTGGAGGAAGTCTCACAAACCATTTCATAGCTTACCTTGGATCAGGATGATGAGGGGATTTGTTTTTATACATCATTTTATTCCAGCTTTTTCCCAGCTACTACACACTTGAACAGAGCAACAAGGTTGATAGCAGATTTGTCAAATTTAAATATTTTACTTGTATGATTAAAATAAATTTCCTATTTAGTGATTGTTTTTCACAGTACTGTGGACAAGAATGAAGCAGCTGCTAGAAGTATTTCTAATAAATAACTTGAAAACTATAAATTGCTTTAGAGACTTAATATAAATAATTTTTTATGAATGTTTTTAATCTTAAACTATATTAAAATATTGATCAGTTAAAATCTTAATGATTCTTCTAGTTTATATGAAAAATTATTAAGATAATATTTAAGTAGTTGCTGGAGCCAGTTAAAGTGAACTACAACCATATGATGGTAAGTAACATTGCCAGCTTGCATCGTAGGTATTAGTTATGCATTGATACTGTGTATGAGAAATCATTGCTGGAATTTGATACCTGCAGTGAGACCTGTGTTAAACATAATAGTCTTCTACATAAGAATGATCAAATTCTGTGTCAATTCAGTATGCTGATCCTCTTCCTCTGAAAATGCAGAGAGTTTCCACTTTAAGGTGACGACTTTGCAAATTGTTTGCCCCAGAATGCACAGGAGAAAACTGGGAAGCATGTCCCTTCTCTCAGCTAATTTTGAACAAACAAAGCCTTTTGTCTTCCCCCCCACCCCCCATCCCCATCGTCTATATTTATTCCAATTCTCTTTCCCAGTGTCTTGCATATGATCTCATTTTCTTCTGTAGAGTTGAGCTTTTTCATCTTTTTTTCTGTTATGGTGTTTGCCCGTCTTAAAATAACAAATAAACCGTCTTTGACTACCCACCCATCTCTAAATTCATGTGGTGCTATTTGTAGTCATTGTTCCATCTCCTTCAGTTTTGTGTCTCTAACATGATTTAAATTTAATTGTAACTTAACCACTTTCTTAATTGTCTTTGTTTAAAAATGGGATTTAACACCATCAGACAGCTTCTTACTGGAAATGGATTTTATCTTAGAAGATGACAGAATACATGAACACTGATTTGCTTCTATGGTCTTACATTATTCCTTCAGTATATCCTTTGTAACGCCCTCTGTCCTCTGTGACATCAGTAAATATGATATAACAGTGTTCTTGTATTTGCTTTTTTATATGCCATCCATTTAGCTGCTCCCTGACCTCTCCCACCATCATGTCTAAATCAGGTTGCATGCATCCACTTGCAAAGCTCTTCTTCATTCCTTCTTAACTCCCCTTTTCTCAACCTGTCATCTTTAGTTCATGTTTGAGATAAATACATAGTTTCAAAGCAGGACAATGCCCTTCATCACCAAGTTGTTATATTTTCAGAGAATTGCACATTGCTCTGCTTCCCTCATGCCTAAAGCCTTCTCAAAACACTTTTGAGTGAGCTGATGAAGATCGTCTTTCTGGTTTAAGACAGTCAGGCGTATTGATCAGTGAAGTTTCAGTGTTTTCCTGGTACTTGACTACCTGTGTGTGTGTACTTTTTGTATTGATATACTTACAGGTTCGTTTGGGATTTTCTTTTCTCCTTTCTCTTCCTGTGTTTGTACAACATCTAACACCACAGTTCAATGCAATAACTATGGTTTCAAGCCACGGTGGTATTAAAATAATGATTAACAATTTCTCTGGTTAATACAGGTGTCCACAGCATAATATTTTCATCTTTGAAGTGTACGTGCCCTTATGAGGCAAGAAGGTGTTTACTTGTTGTTACACATCTCTACTGGCAAACTTGGGAGTTCTCTATTCCCTGCTGCCAGTTAGCACTGTTCTTTCATCTCTGTAGGAAAAAAAGCCTTGTTTTTGTTGGCCTGCATGCACCCTGTGCACTGAAGAGAAATAGTCAGGGGAGAGCCTCTGTTTCTCTGCAAGTCTTGTAGGGGAAGGCTATGTTGCTGCTTTACCCTAAGGTGTCACATTTAAAATGAGAGACTAGAAGCGCAGGGTTGCTGTGGAGGAATCCTTCTGCAACATATACTTAGGTGTAGATTATCCTTCCTGGGTGAGTACTAACTTCTTGATCTTTTGAAAAGTAGCATATAAGTGCATCTTTTCATCTTAGGGTTGATGATTATGTAATTTAGAGTCTGAGATAAATATCAAGGTAGAAATTTTTTGGTTGTACATATATCTTATACATGTGTGTAAGTATGTCTGCATGTGCAAACTGTGTAGTAGAGCTTTATTGTTTTCTTGAGACACTTTAACTTGTTAGGCTAGGATGGATGTGTCATCAAACAGCTTCTCTAAAAGTGGAGCATATAAAGCACATAGCAGGTGTACAGGGTGCAGATACTGTTGTAAGCTACATCAAAATACTTGATAGCCACATGGGGCTCCTAAGACAAAAACATCTGTAATGTCCTAGAAGGATGTGACTTTTTTATTATAAATATTTGTACTATTGGTGTTGACATCTCATGTATTTCCATTTAAGCTGTATGATAGTTTATGCATTTTCACCTATAAAAGGCAACAGTATTAAAGAAAAAAGTTATTTTCTGTATGATTCCTATGAGTGTACAAATTCCATTAAATCTGTAGATAGGATGGAGAATATAATTAACATATTAACACAAACTGATGGTATACTGTGATAAATCTGATAATCAGAGGTTTATGACAAAGCTTAGTTGAAAGCTAGAAGTATTTCTGATGGATTTTTGGCTTCTAGAAACAGTTTCCTGAGGTGACAAGAGCAGTATTTCTAGCATGAATGCAGTAATTTTCTTTTCAGAAACACTGTAATCCTGTTTACAGAGTCAAAGTTGGCTTGAAAAAAGCTTTGAAAGTTTTGTCTCATTGATCTGAGTAGCGTAATTACAGAGCATATTTTTTAGTTATGCTACACAGTGCAGGCCAGTATCAAAAAATACTTAGGAATTTGGGATGCCCCTTTCCCAGAAAATCTTCACTTAAAGTATTCCCTCTCATTAGAATCTGAAGAGCTAAGGGCATATAAACTTTTGATGGAAAAGTTGTGTAGATATCTAGCATTCTGCTATGGAGTATTCATGTTGATTTTCAGTTTGGCAGAGTTGGGCATCTCATGGCCTATGTCATGCCTTAAGTCTGTTTTTTAATTCCCAGGCTGAGCACTTCTTTGTCTATGGGCTCTGTCTGCTAGACACGCTTAGAGCATGCCAAGACATCCAAGCAGCCATAAGTACAAAGCATGTTACTAGTCATGATCAAGATTATGCCCATTTTATTTCAGAAATGCAACCTAGGAAGTTAACATTTATCTTAGAGTACTCCTCCACTTTCTTGAACCTCAACAATTTCATCTCAGCAGCTTTGACTCAATTTTCCTCCACACAAGAGAGTGACCCAACCCCTACATCATTTTTTTGTAAGTTTGAGAAGAGGAAGGGCATCATCTCTCCAGTGGTGAAATTAAGATATTCATCCAGGAGCACAAAATTCAGGGCCAAACCAGCGTAAATTAGAAGGATAGTATTTCTCTAGCCCATTGATGAGGAGGATGCTCCCTTGGAAGAAAAGAAGATAATGTTCCGAGCACTGCTTGTACAGACTTTGATTCTGTCATGCAAAATGCATAAGCAGATTACTGTGTGGGGACTAGGAACTTCCTTTTTGCAGGTGACAGTCTCGTTGTTCATCTAGATTAATGGTTTTTAACACCATGAATTTTGTTTTTCCTAGTGCTTTTTTTCAGGGCTCCGGTGAAGAGAATTTTTATTTGGACTTGCCTATATCCTTGTCATCGAGGTCTCCTCCCCTCATAAAAAGGGAAAGTAGGCTGAGACTCAGAAGTTGCTTTCTGGGCATGTACGTTTGTAACTATGAAGGGCAAGTGTAATTATCATCACACAAACTGATTGTGTGTACCTAAGAGGTGCGGCCATGTACTTTGTGATAAATCCTGATCTTTTAACACAGTCCTCTGGTTCTGAAAGCAGGGTTGTAGGTTCTTCTTTTTGGCACTTTTCTCTCTTTTAGTTTTGCTTGTGATTTGCCCTCCTGCATATTATCTCTTCATTTTGGCACTGTTCTGCTTACAAATATTGAGAAATGTACGTGGGTTCATAGTACTGCATGATAGCGACCATTCTTTACAAGTTTTCGTTTCTAGAGTACTTATTTATGGAGATATTCTTACTAAAGGGTGTGTTACCGTTAGTTTCACCTATTCAGGTAGTACCTAAAAAAGAATCCCATTATAATAGGTTGACATTGGAAGGCTGGAGATACTGACTGGACTTTGTAAGAAATGTTTTCCTCTACTTCTTGTTATGACCCATTTTTATTTTTCTACTCAGCCAATTATATTTAGGAGAGAATAGGTATATTTGAATTCCTTCCATAGAAGAAGTCCTACACTTTAAAGTTATTCCTTCAAGAGTACTTGCACTATATGTTCAAAGGCTCTTTTTTTAGTATAATTTAAAGAGTAAACTAATGTAGTCAGTTCTTTTTTTCATATGCAAAAAGCAGTCAAAATTAAACACACCTCCATACCAAGAATCTCCCTTTGTACACCCTCTGTGACTTCCCTGTTTTTAGAGCACCTCCACATTCTTCATGTGGTTGTCTTAATTCGCTGACATGCAGGGGGCTCCCCATACCTTTCTGGTGGGACCTAATTGTCGTTCATATCTTGGTCACGTGGTCTTTTCTGCCTGGACTCTTGATAGGCTTTGGTTAGAGGATATGTATTTTTCTTCTGAGTGTATTCATCTTCTCTAATGCCTTATTGCAAAGTAATGTAATTATACTGTAGTATATATATCTATATGTATGTATTGAACACTAAACAATGTTTGTTGCTAAGAAGAGTGTTTAACTCTGAATGTTCTGAATGGTTTCACTTTCTGTGATGTTCATGGAAGAAAGATTAAAACTGGATAACTGCTTATGCAAACGTGAGCATGTGGTTGCAGCAGACCTTTTTTCTTCCTAGCTGCTTTGCTTTCTGTAAATAAAAGCTTTCCTTCAAAGAAATCTCAAGGAATAGTGGTGTCTCTCAGCAGGAAGTCTTCATTCTACAGGAAACAAACATTTTTGTGCCTGTCCTCTGCAACAGGCTTAAGTGTAATAGAAGCTTATTAAGAGAGTGCTGGAAGCTCCTGGTTTGTGAGGAGCAGTCTACAGGACTTCACTCTGTTGTTTGAAGACGTGTGTATTACTTTCCCAGTTTCATAGAATCTTCTTATTGGAGAAGCTCTTGACAATGCAGGCTTTTGCAGTTAGTACTCTTCATATTAAAAAAATCCAAAGATGTGTAGATTAGAATAAGAAGGTTTGCATATAAATATAGCACATTTTAAAAGTTTTTGGATTTATCATATTTAACGGGTATACATGTGTAATTGGGAGAGTAATTAAGAGTAGTTTATTGCTAGAATTGTCACTCATATGCAATATCTTGTACTAATTTTTCATTCAGGATAATTGACTAGGGAAATGAAATCCAATGTAAATGTTGACAAGTGTTTTTATTACTAGTATTTTTAGGGAGAAAGCTAGAAAGCAGTAATGAGGAAAGTGACTTCAAAGTGATAGCAACAAGCAGCTAAGGATTTTTATAGTAACAAAGCAGCAAAAGAATAGTGACCTTTTCGGTATGGTATACAAAGCAAAGCATTGTGTCCTATGTTCATATGAGTAATTTCAAGTACAGTGTGATAATGGATTCAGGATGCATTGTCAGATGGAGATGTCTGTAACTTGAACTTCTGTAATAGCAACAAACAGCTTGAATTAGGTGAATTCAAGAAATAGCAAAAGTAAGTCTTGTGTAGAATATAGGACTGATTTGTGGAGGAAGGTCAGAAATAATAATTATGCATATATTAATCAAAGTCTTTATGAATGATACATGTAGAGTCTAACCTGTAAATAGACCAGGAGCATAGATATGAAGCATGGAGAGAAAGAAGTAGTGTGTGATGAATTTGTGCAAACAATCATTATGCAAACAAATATCTTTCCAGTTGTAAATAGTAAGAAAACAGAATTCTTAGTGTTTGACATTATTGTATGGATAACTTTGATAGCTGGTTTATTCTCTGTCTCATTACCAAGTGACTTGCAGTGACGGTCCAGTTTCCGAAGGTGAAACAGTGTTGCTTGATTTTGGATGGATACACCTATCAAGTAATTTTTGATTGGAGGAGGAGAAGGGAGGATTTGTGCCATGTGAATTAATCTTTTAGTATAAGTTCTGATACAGAAATGGCCTTTTAACTTTTCTTTGTATTTATTTTTTGATTACCTATACTTCCTTATCTGGCAGCTTGCTTTTTAAACCTTTATAATAGAATGTTTCTGGTTCGTTTATGAAGCTAGGAGTTTCAGGTGCAATACATTAAAGCTGAAAAAAAACCCCATAGTATTGGAAACTGATAATATCAGCAGGAAAATCAGCTGCAAATTTATATTCCTTACATGACATGTTTTTATTCTGATAAAAATTAACAGAAGATAAATTAGATTATATTTGTTCTATTATTACATGCTATAGCAATTGCATTTTTTTTTTTTAATGCAAGTGTTGCTTAATAAGATGTTCTTAGTAGGAGAAGTCATATTGGTATCTTGCTTGTTTTAATGCCAGGGGTTCACAACAGCATTTAGCTACAGGGAAAAGTGAGTGAGCAAATCTTTTAATTAACCTCTATGATTATGCATCATGCCGCCCTCATTAAATAGATCTAGCAGGGAGAAAAGCCAGTTGTTTCTAATAATTTTCTAGTGCTTTTGTGGTTTGTGTACTTCAGTGTTCTGAAGGTTGGATAGAACTACCAGACCATAAAATCCAGCCAGCGAGAGATCTGGAGCTAAGAGAGCTCAAGGATTTATTAAGTGATGTGAAACTCTATTGTTTTGTGCATGTGTTACATAATTGCTGTCAATGCAGGGCTGTTAAAATTCCCTGCTAGTAATAACACGAATACCATTTTATAGCTTCAAGAGGAGATAAAAGAAGTTTCTTAGTCAGCACTTCAACAATATCACAGCACATGTCAGTGTTATTATTCTGGGGCCTTCAGTTTTGGCAGATGCTCTCCATTCTGGCTGTGGTATGGTAATTACCATATAAATTAAGTAGTGAAATAAGCCGAGTGCAGCCTTATCCCTGCTGCCTGTAACCAGGTTGCAAGTACTGCAGTGTGAAACAGGCATAATTCAGACTGATTATATTTAGAAGGCCACATTTTGAAATGCTGGGTCTTTATCTCTATTCAAGTCAATTTAAAAAGTAAATTGAAGCTGTTTAGTTGCTGTGCAAATAGAAGGATCATTCTTTCTCTGCAAGGTACTCTCCATAATAGCATTCCAGGAATTAGTTTAATCCATCCAGGTTTGATTCATAGCCGCTAATTATATTTCAGCATACATTCTAGTGCTTGAAATTATATGTGTCTTTAATGAGTTGTAACTAGTTCTTAAATTGGGAGCTTTTCATTTTTCTTCTATAGCTAACAGGCTTTACTTTGGATTTTTATGGGATGAAACTACTATGGAGGGTCTAGGAAGGTGAGCTGAAATGAGTGATGGATTTGTTTTCTTTTGCGTTTTTCTTCCTAATTCAGTTAATTCTGCTCATTTGGGAAGCCTTGGAAATTTTTAAATCAAGAGTCCAAATGCAGATTCCTCAGAGGACAGTGATAAACCCGACATTTTCCTCCATGTGATAAGTAACTGTATCTGTCAAGATGATGCGAACAACTGATGCTTGTTAAAAATCAGAAAATAAAAGCCTCAGATATGTTACCTTTCCCCCCCACTCCTCTCCCCTCGGATACTGCATTGCAGAAGCCGAAGCATTTTAGCGAACTGGATGTTACAAATGATGTAGTGGACACAAAGTAACACGGCCAGGGTCTCAAGTCAGCTGGTGACAAATCTGTTGATGTAAATACAATCTTTTGATTTAAATGCTGCTTTTAAATTTGTAGTCATGGAAGGCACTAGAGCAGAAACTCATGCCATCAGTGTTAGGCTACAGTTAATTATCTTTTGCTTTATTAAACTATTTTCTCTATAGATAAAACGTGAATCTGCAAAACTGTTTGCTGCTGCAGAGATAACTTCTGATCTTTTAATAAGATGGAAAGTAAAATCAGGGATTTTGATTCTTGTGCTGACTTTTCACCTCTGAGAGATAAGTTACAAGATATTATTTGAAGTTATTACATTTATAAAAAGTATATTTATTCTATTCAAAACAGAATAAAAATAGAGTTCCTATCTTCTCAATTTTCAAGGTACTTTTGGAATGAAATCTGTTTTCCCTGTTTTGGTGATTTTCTTCAAGTAGAACATCTGGATTTCCTTTAAAATTCTTGACATGGAACTAGCAGTGTAAACAGTGAAACAGAACTGAAACGACAAGATTTTTAATCTTTAAATATCAGAATTGTATTTAACTGTAGTAGAAATAAACATCAATGCCTGAACCAATTCCAGCTCAGCTAATTTTATAATCTCTACTTAAACTCCTCTTTGGTGTCAGGTATTTCTTTTTCTGCCAGTTGTATGTTGTTGAGTTGAGGGTTTTTTTCTTTCTAATGATAAGTTGACTGACTTATATTTCTAACTGACAATTTAGGTAGCTTCATGCAGCAGTTCAATGTCCTTTAGAAACAAAAATGCTACATAAAAACAAGCTGTTATTTGAATAGCTTGATTTTGAATTGTTACGTATTAGGGCAATCTTTATGTAAGCAAATTGAATACATTTTGATATAGTTAAGGAGGAGCGGCACCTCCAATCTGGTAGACAGTATGTGACATTAAATGACTTTTTATGTTTTGGAGAACCCTATCTTTTTCTCATTTTTGTGAGTCTTTTCTGAGGAGAAAATTAGATAAACCATTTAAATAATTATTTTCTGCATGTGTATCTGCTCTATACATTGTTATTAATTCTCATATATAATTACCTTCTTTAGGGCACTCTTGTATTTGCATTTTCTTAGAGATTAAATAAATGAAGACATGATGTAATACCACAGAATCTTTAGAGAATTCATAGAGGGGTATAAATGGTCACAGAGATCTGCCTGGGCAGAATAATTTGAAAATTTAATGCTGAAGTTACTACTTGGTTTTGATACTCAGACCTTTCAGTAAATGCTTAGTTTAGCAGCCATGCTTGGAATGTCTGGTTTGGTAAGACCTTTACAAAAGTATTTTCTATGCTTGAAAATGATCTGAACACAGCTAAACAATGAATTGATATTGAGAATATGGGAGGACCTTGGTTAACCATTAGAGATGTATCACAGTTAAAGTTTGATACAATGTTGAGCTTGCTTCACAAGCAAATACATACAGTAAAACAACTCCAGGCTACTAATTATATTATACTACTTGACTTATTATTTGGATTTTTGCCAGCTAGAAAATGATTAGGCTAAATCTTGCTTGTACTTTCACAGTTGACCTCCCTGGAATCCCATGGAGGAAAAAAACCAAACCCCCCAACCCAAAAAACATGGGAAATAACATTTCAAGGGGAAAAATGTGATTGAGCATTGGCAAACTTAGTAGTGCTTGTGGAAAAACTGCATTCCACCAGCATCCTTCACTCTTAAATGTTATTAATTTGCAAAGTTACTTGTCATTTCTTTACCAAAACTACTTGTAAATACAAGTAAAATGCTTGTTACACCTGACACTGTGGTGCTGAGTATTTGATGCGGGTATCCAAGACATTGGTAGAACCTATCTGAGTAACTCCAGAGACTGGATTATTTGTAAGGTGCTCTTGACAACTTTAGCTGTTGCTTTTCCTTCTCTACTGTCTCTCAGGCTTTCTGTTTGTATTCTATGTATTATTTGTAGTACTTCTCTCTGCATATTATAGTGTGCAAGTGGACTAACCATACTTAGCAGGGCAGTGGTGTATCTCAGCACCTACTTGTAGAGTTAGGATGCTACTACCTATGGTTCTGTGCTGTTCCTCTGATGTTTTGTCAGTTTTGAATATGGATTAATATTGTTTACTTTTATAAATTCCTTTGAGCGTGTAAATAACTGGAAACAAATTTCACTGTGAGGACAACAGATTTTAATGTGCAATTTTAATCTTTATTTATAATTTTCCCTCGTTTTGTTTCTAGAACACAGCATGCAGCAGACACTTTCTAATTCAATTTTTTCTCACTCTTCTCCATTTTAAACTGTTTTTGTGGTTTACCTAGTAATAACTTATTTGAAACGATGAGCTGCCAGGTGATGTACAAATTCACTATCTGTAGAAACTTCAAGTTTAGATTAAATTAAGTAGTCTTGATACACGCTTTTGGTACAGGATACCAGAATCTCATGTCGAAATACAGTGAACTCGTTTATGTTTTGATGGAAGCTAGAGAGAACAGTCAAGTTATGTGTTAATTCATCTCCATACATCAATAGGCCTTACTAGGTCATTTTTCACAAAAAAGAAAAGTTGTTGCCTTGAAAAGCTTACACTCTTCTTCTAAATGTAACCAAATGTGATGTAGACAAAAGGAAACAAAGTGTACGAAGTAAAGATGGGAACGACTTTGAGCTCTTTAATACCGTGAAACTGCTAATATCTTTAATAATTTTTAAAAGAGGGTAGAAGCGAGTAAAACAATATAGTATAAGAATAATATAATATGAAAGATTGAAAAATTATGCCCATTCTTGTGGGTTTTACGGTATAGCGAGCTAAATTTTCAATTCAGTGGTTTTAACAATTGGTCCAGCTGAACTAGCTAAACATTGTCTATAGGACAGCATTTCAATTGCAGTCTAATTAATCATTAGCACAACTTCGTGAAATGAATGCCCCCTGCAAAGAGTTTGCTTCATCTGCACAACAGACTGTTGTCAGCCGCCGCTGGAAATTGTAGGTAGTTTCTGCTTTGAAGCAAAACATTCAATTCTTGGTTACTTGTTATGGCAAGAAAAAAGAGAAAAAACTTGTTAAAATCACACTTTAAGATTAATTTAGACTGAAATTGCAGGAATGTTCTTTGAATCATTCTTGCATAGCTGTCTAGTGTAAAATGCTTTAAAGTAGTTAATATGCATATTTAAACTTGGTGAACTACTATTACATTGGCACAAAAAATGCAGTCTGCAAATAATTAAAGAATAATTAAAACAAGAACAAACTAGATTTCTTTTAGTACTGAGATCATACTTTTGAAATCTGATGTTCTCTTAGCCTTTTGAGTTTCTTTTTGTCAAGAAAGGGGAGGTCTTCCCAAAGTTCTCTGTACTGCCAGATCCTTCACAGAATCCCTATGTACAGAAAGCAAAGTGGCTTCTGCGTATTGCTCTACTCTGAACATTTTAACTGTAAATGCAGAGAGTTAAACAGGTGTCAGATTAATTCAGAGAGGGAGATTCTTTGCATAGGATCATTTATAAGTTCATATATTAATTTTTTCCATCGGTAATTAAGATTTTTTTTTTCCTACATAGTCTGGTAATTCAGATTCTGTTAAAACACTACATCTGTTTCAGATAAGATACATATAAGCGCTTAAATCATTACAAGAATGATTGCTGTACAAAGTCTTGATCTTATATAAACAAGTGCACAATGCAAGAAAGTAGAATTCATTTAGTTTGATGCAGCCATAGCATGTGCATTCATGTGCTGTCTGGGAATGCTGTTTGTGCTTGGGCATCACGTTGCCTAAAAGGTACAAAAAACCCTCATGCAGTTTCACAGTTGTACTTGAACTGTTTAAGGGACCTGCTAAAGTGTAAGTCAGTAGGGTTCTAAGCTAAATCTCGTTGTAATCTATGCTCGTGACTGCCATTAATAACATTAAATAGTCTGTTAGACTGATTTTTACCAGTTTACCATCTGAAGAACTAGAAAGTAGGCAGCTGTCCTTTCATTTTGAGCAGAATACTGTTATTCTATATTTTGAGCACAGGATGAGTATTATTACTTGGGTAAAATAACAACGCTTTCATTCTCAAGCCCATCTAGTTTCAAGGAATGTCATTTATGTGGTAATTTCCTTCAGCATTTATTGCCTGTCTAAATCTTGAACGAATCAAATGGAATATATTACCTGTGGCATAGATTTTAAAATAAGATCATCCTTAATATTTCTTGGGGGGGAGCGGGGGGGGGAATAGTGTGGTACTCTTCTGCTTCTTCTGCTTCCTTAAAGCTTTGTAAATTAGTCATTCAGAATTCCTGCTTCTTTTGAAAACTAAGATTTTTATTTAGATATAAACATACATGCACAATAATATTTACAGATAAAGTAGCTAATTGTTTAATGAGCTATAATCTTTATGGGCTTTGGAACTGAGTTTATCATAAATGTTCAAGCTGGAGAATCAAGAGCCTTATTCTTTGTTATGTTTTTGTTACTGTTGTGACAGAGAAAGAGCAGAATATCTATTTGAAAAAGAAGATTACAAACCAAATTAATTTTTTTGAAAACATTTATCTTCTTCCTCTTTGTGGATATTTTGTGTTTGAGCACAGTAGTCTTCACAATGAATTCTGGAATAGAAAACTAGTGATAACAGAAACTGTCGCCTTGAATCTTGTGAGCTGCTACTGTACAAGTCGTTCAAAACATTTATCTAAGCATCACAAATATTTTAGTTCCACATAAAAAGTATCAAACACATAGTTTTGAATTAAGTGAAAATAAATAATAAAAAAAATATTGGTTCTTCTTCCATATAGTATGGTTCTGACTAAGAAGGTTTGCATAGAATCGTAGAATCTTTTAGGTTGGAAAGGACTTTTAAGATCATACAGTCCAACTGTAAACCTATCTCTGCCAAGTTCACCGTTAAACCATGTCCCTAAGCGCCACATCTACACATCTTTTAAATACCTCCAGGGATGGTGACTCCACTACTTCCCTGGGCAGCCTGTCCCAATGCTTGACAACCCTTTTGGTGAAGAAATTTTTCCTAACATCCAATCCAAACCTCCCCTAGCACAACTTGAGGACATTTCCCCTTGTCCCATTGCCTGTTATTTGGAAGAAGAGACCGACCCCCACCTTGCTACAACCTTCTTTCAGGTAGTTGCAGAGAGCAAGAAGGTCACCCCTCAGCCTCCTCTTCTCCAGACTAAACAACCCCAGTTCCCTCAGCTGCTCCTCATAAGACTTGTGCTCCAGACCCTTCACCAACTTTGTTATTGCTCATCTTTAATTTCTCTTAAATAGTGAAGTTATCAATAAAATAAAATACTGTGATGAGTCAAAGGGCGTATATAGTCCTTGAACATTAATAATACCTCATTCACGGTAAGCAGTAAGGAAAAAGAACTAGTGATTCAAAATATTATACTTGGGCTGAAACAGTGGTACAATGCAGAACACAATGAATGATGTGTATTTAGCTCAGTACAGTATGTATTTTGTATCTGTTCATCTTTTCAGACTTAATACTTATGTTACTGGTTTTGTTGGAAAAAGGGAATATTGGTCACAAAAGTATTAAAGCTGTTATTATATAGGAGATGTTATAAATAGTTTCCTCTCGAGTCACCGTAATTCTCTTTTCATTCTGACAGATTTATCGGGACAAGTTGTACAAAAAATAAAATAGTAGGAAACGTTGTAGACTCATTTTCTGTGGAAGAGAGAACAATGTATATGGGTCACAAAGGTGTTACTCTTACGTTATTGTTTATAAAAGCAGGATGATAGTTTGACTCTGGGTGTCTGAAACATCAGTAGTTCATCTCTAGCTTCTGGCATTCTTTAATTATGACTATGGTTTATTGACATTTATCTGCACAGCACAGTCTTTAATACAATGGGAAACCTTGCTCTAAGTGGGGTTTTGTTAGTGTGAGAAGTAGACTAAACAGTGACAGTGATGAAGTGTTAAGAATTCATATTGGATTTCAAAGTGGTTTACTTCAGAGAGATGTTACTGAGTTCTCTTTCATATCATATATAAGATCATATATATGTCTTTCATATCATATATGAAAGACATATAATAATATTTCTAGACATAATTTTTTCTCTGTTTTCAATTGTTTTCCTTCTCCAGAATAAAAGTAATAGCTGTGTTTAAGATATATAGTCAATATTTGTGTATTTGGATGCTTCTGTGGTGTAGAGTAAATTTCATAGATGTTTCTGTGATGTACTTGCATTTACTGTGAAGCGGTAAAATGATTGTTTGTCGTAATTATGTGCACGTGCTTAAGATTGTTCAAGTACACAAAGAAAACTTTACTTCATACTTTAAGGGTTTGCCATTCTGTCTTTGTTACTTAAATCGATATTACAAAGCCGGATGCTGCAGGTTCATGCTTGTAATAGGAATTCAAAGAAATATTTAGGATTTAATTTTGTCCTCTGTGTATTTAGGGTTAGACCTGTAATTTGCATTACTGGAAATTATGGAAATGACAGAAAAAAACTTCATTCATTATTGTGGCCTATGCCTAGGAGAAAGTTTTAGAAAATAATTCAACAAAAGGTTTAGGCCATTTCAGGGATTTTTTAACATAGCAAAAATGCTTACTTCTAGGAGAAAAGTGCAATTTTCTGGTGGCATATAGTAAGTGGAATACTTGGATTTTTAAATTTTCTGTATGACAATAACCTAATTATGAACTTGCTCCTGTAACACTAGAAACTGGACAGAAATGTTGTGATCGTCCTAAGTGTGAAGCTTGAGTTTTGTGTGATTTTTCTGAAATTACTTGATGAGCTTTTTACACATATATGTGTATTTAGATGTGTATGCTTGCTTAGAATGCTGTCTTGCCTAGTCAGGGCTACATTTTCCAAACACTGTCATATCACGAGGCTGTGTGTAGCGCACACATGCTGTGTGCATGGTCATTTTCTCATGCAAATTAACATTTGCATATGTGGTTACTGCTTTTAACATACCAACGTGGAGATTTGCTTTCACAATTGGAAAGTGCCCATTCTGTATACATAATCAATTAGATGCATAGCTCTAATCAGGAGAGAAGAGTTTTTGCAGGACCTGACAAGACATTGCAAGGCAGCTCTAGCCCCTTGAGATGGCTGGCTGTGAAAACAGCCCATGAAAACACTGAAAAAGACAGTGAAAACAGGATCGATAGTCCTTTGTTTCCATTTCGGTAGTTGTCTGTTATATTCATGTCATTTTGTAAATCTGACTTTTGAAAGTTTGTTTATCTCTTTACTGGTCAAGAAATATCAGTCTTCTGATACGTAAATCATATCATTGCTTAAGCAGTGGTTCATATGCATGAATTTTGTATAAAGGAATAAGAACCTTTTTTGCTATGGGTATGTTGTTTGGCTGGATGTGGTTTCTACCTATACTGTTTAGATGTACTATTATTGATCTGCTTTAAGACCAACTATTTTCTACTTTTATGGGAAATGGACGGAATGTCTGGAATTCCACTTACAAAAAGGAATCTGGATCCTGCTGAGTAATAGCAAGACAGTTGTGTCTCTTTTTCCCCATAACTGCAGATGTAAAATTCAATACCAAAGGCACGCAAAATATTGAAGGTGATTTACTGCTAAAATTTAATATTGTTTCTTAAATTACATAGCTATAAGCAGTATATCTGGCTGCAGGATTAATTTCAAGAGAGGTAGATTAATCTTCTGTTGGAAAAATATATTTTTAAAAGGAAGAAATAAAAGTCTTAAATTTGAATCCTTCAATTGCTCCTATCATTATCATTTTTTTATTTTGTGTATTTTGCTGTTCATAAGCGTTCATTACATGTATGTGTACTTCCTATGACTTTACCAAGTTTAGGTGTGTAGTGCAAATAAAATTGCGATCCATTGCTGAATGTGTTTTGCTTATGTTGATGACAGCAGAAACTGGAGATGCTCAGAAACTTGTTGAAAGATGTAGGTTTATCATATTCATAAGAAACTTAAATACATTATTCTTCAGACTCAAATATCTTATCACTTATGAAAACAGCAATGAGCCAAAAATATAGGTCTGCTTGCATCACTAACTGTGATATCAATAAGCAATGAACATAGCCCCTTCTTATGAACTAGACATGTATCGTTATTTTAAGAAGAGGATAGTTTATGTTTACCGAGCAAAATCCCTGGCATCTTTTTCATTGATAGCATTTTATTGTTATTATTTCCTAGTTTTCAGCCTTCTTTCAGAAGAAAAATATAGTAGTAGGATGAAGCTGTTGGAAGTCATATGTTAAAAAGAACTTCAAGCCATTATTCAGTGTGAAGCAGATATGCTGTGGTGAAACAGCAGTTACCCTGTAGTTAATACTTGCTCATGTTTTCAAAGTCATGTGAATTTGGAATAAAATTAATATGAACACTGTGACTGCATCCCCTGGATTAGAAAATTTTAGCAAATCATTGTTATTTTAATAATGAATTTAACTCTTAATTTTCTTCTTTAGTGAAATATTTGTGTTGGCAGGTGAACATTAAATGTTAATTTAATGTTACTAACATTAAAAATATTTAATTGACCACCATTTTTATTTTAGCAGATACCTGATTTTAAATTTGAAGTCTTATATAAAAAACTTCTGAGCACTTGTTTCATTTTTTTAATATTAATGACAAATAGAGACAAAAAATAAGACAGATGAGTTGTTGACTACTGTTAAGAAGTACACCATATAAATACACAGTCCATAAAGACATTTTTTAAATTTAGAGGGAAATTTTCAGAAGTAGTTTAAGTTTTGAATGGGCACAGGAATACTTCCTCTCATTTTTTCTACAGTCCTCGGGTTGTAGAAATCGCAGTGCTAATCTGTTGACATTCAGCAGTTGGAAAAATCCCAGGTCTCCAGGAGACAGAGTTAGCAAATGCATTTTTTTTCATATTGGGAGAACTTTCAAATTTACAGTATTATCGTAAACTCTAGGTATGAAGTACTAGTACAGGGTTATGGTACACCGCAGTGCATATTTTGTCAAATTTCTAAGAACATTAGAGTACAGAAATCCTCTGTCTTCTATTATTGTTTATATTTTTAGTAATCCTTTTAATAACATCTGGAAATTTTACAAACATCAGGAGTAAGTGTAGGAGAACAACACTTGACTTGTGCCAATTATATGTCTGAAGTCAAACACTTCGTGACTCTGAAGAGGTAGCAATGAGCTGTATGCACTGTTTCAAAGGGGGAGATAAGATTTCTGGGGCTGGAGATTTTTTAGAGTAATTAAAACACACAGCTCTCACTGTCCGTGGAATTTGGTTGCCTGATTAGTTTTTATAAATCTCATTGTATAGGGTTAAAATCTTGGTTTATAGACCAGTTTCTTTATGTAACTGATTTTGATGATTCTGTTAGGACTGACTGAGTTATCTAGACTCCTTTACTCAGGTCAGAACAAGGGTGCTTCACTGGTTATCAGTTTGCCTCCTTTTTGTAGTTTGATTTATCCTCCTTTGATTGCTTCCATAGATTTTGGGGTCTGGCTTTTTGGACTATTTCAGGGAAATAAGTTTATTTCACTACTTTATTTCTGTCCTTAAACCATGAGTATATTACCATGTCAGTAAATCATGCTTAATAAATGCATGTGATGTGAAGTCCGGAAGAAGTTACTACTGTGCAGGTGCCCTGAAATAAAGCAGCAGACTTTTGGAGAGAATGCTTGTCATACTGAAGGAAAAAAATCCCAAATAACCCACCACATTTTCTCTTGACTAGTTCTGTGTGGCTGAGGACACACTCTTACTGAACATTTTAGAAGTCATGCTAGGTATGAAATGTCTATGAGAAGTTTGTGATCGGAAGTCATCCGAGAAACACTGTGCCATAAAGGAAGCCATAATAAATATAGTCGTATCACAGAATGGTAGGGCTTGGAAGGGACCTCTGTGGTTCATCTAGTCCAACCCCCCTGCCAAAGCAGGGTCACCTAGAGCAGACCGCAGAGGACCTTGTCCAGGTGGGTCTTGAATATCTCCAGAGAAGGAGACTCCACAACCTCCCTGGGCAGCCTGTTCCAGGGCTCTGTCACCCTCAGAGGGAACAAGTTCTTCCTCATGTTCAGATGGAACTTCCTATGCTTCAGTTTGTGCCCATTGCCCCTTGTCCTGTCACTGGGCACCACTGAAAAGAGTTTGGCCCCATCCTCCTGACACCCACCCTTGAGATATTTGTAAGCATTTATTAGGTCCCCTCTCAGCCTTCTCTTCTTCAGGCTGAACAAGCCCAGCTCCCTCAGCCTCTCCTCGTAGGAGAGATGTTCCAGTCCCCTCACCATCCTCATAGCCC
>Ga0065711_1031574_pt1 | contig 29321 bp, 10 predicted proteins | sample Hoacrofraction12_FD_59098 | JGI IMG/M metagenome (GOLD analysis project Ga0065711, IMG submission 59098) | Hoatzin crop microbial communities from Cojedes, Venezuela - Epithelial fraction 12 v2 (version 2) | ecosystem: Host-associated > Birds > Digestive system > Esophagus > Crop | place... | reverse complement strand
CCAAACCTGTACTGATGCATGGGGTTGTTCCTCCCCAGGTGCAGGACCCTGCACTTGCCCTTGTTGAACTTCATCAGGTTCCTCTCTGCCCAACTCTCCAGCCTGTCCAGGTCACGTTGAATGGCAGCACAGCCTTCTGGTGTATCCATCACTCCTCCTCCCAGTTTGTGTCATCAGCAAACATGCTGAGGGTGCACTGTAACTCTTCATCCAGATCATTGATGAATAAGTTGAACAAGACTGGGGCGAGTACTGACCCCTGCCAAGAGGGCACCTAGAAAATATTTGGGAGAGAAGTGCTATTCTAAGTTTTTTCTGTTCCTCTGGTCTTCCCTAGTCAGCTGTCTGAATTTTTTTGTATTTGGGATCAGGCAGGACTTAAGCTGGTGACCCAGTTGTGCAGGAGGGTGCCAGAGTTACTGGGCTAGATGGAACACTAGTCTGGCCCATTGTGGCTGCTCTTACTTGCTTCTTGTTTACACTTACGCTGATTATAAATATGCTTAAAATGGATGTCAGGTTTTCTTGTGTCTAGCCTTCTTGGTTTAAAGTGTTTAGTACAAAAAATAATTGTTGTTTGCTCTCTATAATACTAACTTTTGCATTTTTGCATGTTTTGTTGTTTTAAGCCATTATAATTCCAGTTTTATTTTCATACTGAACTTAAATGGGAGACTTTTTAGGGAGAAGAGATTCCCTTCTCTGAAACTTCAGAATAACATCTCTGACATCTGAGTAGTAATTCTCATCAAACTATATAGGACACTGATTCATTTACTGGTTTTGTTGGGCTTTGTGATTAATTCAAATGTTTCTGGTGCTGATAACGTACCCAAGGTATCTTGAGTGAGGTGAAACTTTGCTCTTTCAGTTGACTATCCTGTTTAACTCCCTGATCTGTTCTTGTGTTTGCGTTTTGTTATACATACTTGTAGTTTCTGAAGAGAAAATACATTTGGATATAGGAATGGTAACTTTGTTTTACAGTCTCAAATTCTGCCTATTACTTACAAAGGTTCTTCCTTGTGCATTGTCTGGTCCTATTGTATAATTTTCTGCATGTTACTCCTTTACTTGGAATATAGTGATTGATAGCTATTCTGACATAAAAGCATATTCATACATATATTTTATATGTAAATAGTCTATATATTGTGGTATTGTATGAGGAGAAAATGATTATTCATTTAAGTAGTTTGTAGTTTGGAGTTTCGTGTGTGAAGAAAAGTTGCAAGATCCTTTGTTTTTCCTTCCTTATTCTTTTCCTCTCTTAACAGAGAAAAACTTGTTTTACATTAGAAATTTAACATGTAGAAATTCCTCCTGTTCTGGAAGCCTCTACAGCTATGCTTAGTGGCAAAGCATGATGCTGTGTTGGAGATACCTGAGTTAGTATAGTATTCAACCTGGCTTCTTTCTTTTTTTCCTCCCTATGTTTTTTGGATTAATCTGAGTAACTAACTGCTGAGTACCATGTTAATTGTCAACTCGTACTCTCCCTACCAAAGTAATGTAGTTACAAATGGCTTAAGACCTATTTAGCTTCTTTGGAATTTTAGAAAAGAGTCAGTGATTCAAGTGACTAATATTTTGCTTAAGTAATCCTGTATTGAATATTTTTGATGCGTCTGGCGACTGTATGAAGACTCTGAGTTGAAAAGTTTGTATCTCCCCATCCTCATTTACATTAGTTGATTTTGTAGAAGATTTGTCTTTATGTAAACTTGTCTCTCTCAATTTTGTAGACTCTTACTAGTAGCAGAGGCACTGCTACTAAAGGTGCGTAAAGTCTGAAAACATGACCAGGTTTTTATCTGCCTGAAGTTCTGGAGTTAGCTAAGTGAGTTCTAGATGTGAATCATATTAATATTTAAAATGTATGGTTTCTTACTTTAACCTAATTCTGAGTACCTTTTCTCTTGCTTCCCTTTCTTTAGAGACTCTACAGCGGTGGGTAATTCACTGGTCCATAAGCGGTCTCCTGTACGTCGAAGCCACAAGACCTCAGCATCTCTGACCAAGCTGTCGTTACATGATGGACAGAAAGCCAAAAAGCCAGTGTGTAAATTTGAAGAAGGTCAGGATGTCCTAGCTAGATGGTCAGATGGCTTGTTTTATCTTGGAACTATCAAAAAGGTACACAATTTTTTAACTTTATTGGAGTACTACAGTATCATGTGTTGGTTAAATATTGCAATATTATTGTCTCACTTACTTAGTATTAAATATATTCTTCTGTTTAGACCTTTTACTCATTGCTTTTACTGTATTTGTGTTTTTCAGATAAACAAACTGAAACAGAACTGCTTCATTATATTTGAAGACAGTTCCAAATCCTGGGTTCTCTGGAAGGACATACAAACAGGCAAGAACTTCAGTGAAGTAGTCGTTGTTTGGTATTTTATTTGTTTAGATTATTATATCTGTTAAATTATTATATTCTCATTATCCTAAAGAGTGATATAGTTTAATGTGACCCAGGATCATGAATTAGGCAAACTTAAAAAAAAAAAAAATTTCAAACAACTCTTTATCGTTGCAGTTCCTTTTTTGTTTTGGTTTGGTTTTTTGTTTGCACATAACTATGTGCAGGGAGGGGAGAACACTTCTAAAAATAATCACATATGAGTTTATTTGGATGGGGATAGATGCTCTGTCTTAACAGAAAACTCCAGACCCTAATTTACACTGAGTTTATGTCCTCCTATTTTCAGTTGAAACAACATGATGTGGAAAGAAACCAAACACTGAAAAATCCTAGGTTTGAGTGGGGTTTTCACATTTGAAAGTAACACCATAACTGTTGCACAGAAGAAACTATTACAGATTTGGGAATATTCATGTGATATAAAGAAATGTGCAATTATCAAGTGAGACATCTATTGTATATTAGCTTTTATTTTTTCAGATATTGGGAGAGTAGCTAGTATTTTGATAATCTAGTGCTAATGAACCATGGATGACAATTTCAGTGGCAATTTGTTTTGAAAATCAGTTACAATTTCCTCATCGTATATAAGCAATGGAAATCTGATCTGGCTCTTATTGATTCTTGCTGTTTAAATGCTTTATCTGCTAATAGGAGAAGCTTTGTATTCATAACAGCAAAAAATCATCTGCTTTGTTTCAGAGAAGCTTTTAAAATACTGCTGTTCTGCTTCTCTATAGTACTAGTTTATGATCTTTGATTCATTTATTGTAACTATCAAACTTTCGTGTATGAGTGCGGTAACGTGTAGATTAAGTAACTTGTATTTTAATGCAGATTTCTACGTTGATATATGGTCTAATTGGATCAAGATGTAGTATTGTTTCCAGTTTGCAAGCTAACATTTTTTTCTTACCTCTGCTGTTACTGTGTGCTTTTGTATGCTACCAGATACGTATAAGAAGTAATAACATATTTCTTAAGTGTGTTGGAGTTTAATATTAAAGCACCTTGGGCAGGTCTGTCAAAAAGATACACACTAAACTGTGCATATATTTACATGAAAAGAAGTACAAACTACTGTAAAGCAGAACATACCTATCGGCTGTCCGGATAGGATTTGTTTATACATATTTTTTAGCCTGCATTTACATTCGTTATTGAGTTATTTAATTTTTATTGTTGCTATTAAGGAACCATGGACTGCATAGTAAGTAGGCAATATATAGCCAATAAGTAACTGATAACATATGATAAGTGATATAAATATTTGTAACACATACAGTCTGTACAAGTTGTCTGAATATATTTTTTTAGGAAGTTAGGCTACGTAACAATGTTTCTACAGTGCATGGATCTGTAACTGAAAATACAAAAAAAGCCATAGGCGTGGTAACCTTTCCAGCTGCAGTGTAATCTGAAAAAAATCACACTTTCATCTTTGTCTAGGAGCCACTGAAAGTGGGGAAATGGTCTGTACAATATGTCAGGAAGAGTATTCAGAAGCACCGAATGAAATGGTTATATGTGATAAATGTGGGCAAGGTAACTAGATATTTTTTTTTCTATTTACTGCATTTTAAAAGATGTTTTGATTTGTTTTATGAAGGAGGATATATGCCTGGCTATGACTGACTGCTCAACTGATCTTAAATTTTATAGCCCTTAGTGGCCATAAACAGCTCAGTGAATAATGATAGTCCATGTTAAAGTGACTAGCACCTGTTCCGTAAGTAAAGTTTGGTTTTTCCACTAAGAAAATTTTGAGTGTGTTGTCAATCTGTTTGGTTGGTTCTTTGACACTTAATGGTGGATAACACCTTATAGTTGCATTAAAATTGTGATGGTTAATTCTGTGTAAGCTTCTTTTGCCATTTTAATAACACTGTGGTTGATCGTTATTTATACAGGTTATCATCAGCTGTGTCACACACCAAATATTGATTCCAGTGTGATTGATTCAGATGATAAATGGCTCTGTCGACAGTGCGTTTTTGCAACAACAACAAAGGTGTGTTTCTAGAAAGCCATTTCTTAATACATCCCATATTGCATGCATACTCTGGTTTTGAAGTTGAAACAAAAAGAAAAAAGCATTTTTTTCAGTGATATCTGTTTTATTAACTTTGGTCTGAATGGAAGTTTTATATGTTGGGAATTAATACTTCTTTTAGAAATAGGTGATATCTGGCTTTCCATTTATTTTTGAACAAATATGCTAGTATTAAAACATAAATACAGGTGAAAGTATTTTACTTGATTATAGAAAAAATCTTGAAACTTTCAAATTAAAGGATTTGATAGTTTCAGATGCATTATTGTTTTTGTGAACTAATGTATTTGTTTTGGCCCAGCGGGGTGGTGCGCTTAAGAAAGGACCAAATGCCAAAGCGCTGCAAGTCATGAAACAAACATTACCCTATAATGCAACAGACCTTGAGTGGGATGCAGGTCATAAAACCAATGTCCAGCAGTGTTACTGCTATTGTGGAGGACCTGGAGAGTAAGTAAACAGATAATATATGAGAACTTTTCTCTGTAATGCAGCTGCAAACTTTGGCCCTGATCCAGTAGACTTTTATTTGTGAACTTGTTAGTTTCTCTTTCTATTTTGTGTAGGTGCTAAACTCGATACAAAGTGGAATTTTGTATTAGATATATTTAAAAAAAAAATCTCGGAAATACATTATTCATGGCTTTCATTCTCCCATCAGATATTTTGGTTTGTTTTGTCATATGACCATCACATAACATCAGTCCATTCTACAACAAGGAATAATTTATTTTTTTTTCGTTGCTGCTGTTAATGTGTTGAGATTGGATGGAATTGTTTGTTGATCTCTTGCAATTCTAGGCAGCATTTTTCTGACATTAGCTCTGTTGTTAGTCACAAATGTAAATGTATCTAGAGATTAGTTTATTAAGTTTTGTTGGAATAGACAGCTGTCTGATTCTACCATTCTACCATAACATCATACTCTGGATTGCAATTATTGACGGGGAAAAGACTTTTTTCCTCTTATGGCATTACAGAGTCCTCTGCTGGTTCTTTCTTACAAGAAAGGCAAGAAGAGGACTTCTTAAGCAGGTAGAGGTAAATACTGTGGTGTCTGCATGAATGAGTGAATGAATAAAATGGCATTGAAGATTTGAAGTCAAGGCAAGAATCCCACCAAGAAGTGAAGCTTTGGAGTTTATATTCACAGGACAGAGCTCTGGTTTGAGAATTTTGCAGACTTGGACAAACATCACCTTCAATTTTGCATGGTTCCTTTTATCAAGGGAGAAACTGAAAAAGGAAAAGAGGGGAAAAAAAAGTGTAAACTGTGAGGTTCATTTTGAGAGTTCAAGTAGTTGAAACCTCAGAACAAATGTTTGTGACTTAATGCGGCTGTGCCGTGCTTTGGAAGATAACAAGGAAGCTAATGTGAGAAGGACCTTATATGGAGTTACTGAATTCTTACCATCGAGAATTAAAAGGTCGTTGTCAGAGGAAATTAAATTTTTATTTTCTTCATTTAATAAATTAATTCATCCTTTTACTAGACTCTTATTATTCTTAGTCACTTTTTTAGTAATGATTTATTATGGAGCTCAGTGTTACTGAAATATCCTTACAGATGACTGGTCGTTTTATAAACTGTGAAAATCAGTTTGGGTCAGAAGATCCCTTGCTATTTAATTTAAATGTAATGAAAAACAATATTCAGTAACTTTTTTTAACACATCTTGTTTTTCTTTCTGTTGGTGAAGCTGGTATCTAAAGATGTTGCAGTGCTGCAAATGTAAGCAGTGGTTTCATGAGGCTTGCGTGCAGTGCCTCCAAAAGCCAATGCTTTTTGGTGACAGGTAAGAAACTTGAGTTGTAGTTTATGGTTGTCTTTATTTAAAGTGTGGAGGAAATGTCATATATGAACTTTTATTGAGGTGTCCATAATACAACAGTAGTTTCCAAAAACGGGATGGGTTTTGTGTAGACGATTACATGAAATAAAGCATGTGTTCAGGTGCTGGGAAAATGCAGTTCTTCATCTCAGGTTAATGAAGGAGGGTGGGGTGGTGGGTGATAGAGAGGTAACCAATGGGTAGTTAAATTCAAACTTTTACTGACTTCACTTTGTGTGGAAGTCCATTAAACTGTAGGTGCCAGCTACTGGGAGACTGGCAGCTTTAAAGCAGACCACTTTAGTGGGCCTATAAGTTAGATAAGGGCTTTCAAGTTCACATTGTGTAGGTGACTCATCTCTTGTATGCAACAGGCTCCATGCTTCAGGGTAGGCTGTGGGGGGGTGGGGGAATGGTGGGGTGTGTATGTGCCGCGCGCTAATAGTAGTAGTTCCCTAAACTGGAGAAAGCTGGAAGGATAGTTAGACTGATGGGAACTGTCTACATCCTCCGTTCATGTGTGATGAGTCGGGACAAAAGGAAACGAAAGAAAGTGCTGGTCTGTGCTTTCGTTTTTAAAGGAACTTGGAGCAGATGAGAGAGAAAACTGGAGAAGGGGAATCAAGGAGTATCTCATTCATTATCTATTACACTTTCTTTTATCTGTTGGTTGTGCTGGAATGTTTGTATGAAGGAACTGAGTTAGGACCAAGAAACGCATGGGTCCTTTAAATACATGCTTACACTGGTGTACAGGTTTCTGCTTTTGAGAGAACGAAGTGGGGACATGACAGAGCATCTTCACTGACAAAGTCACAGGGTGAGGGACTTTGTTAGGCAACATGAAACAGTGGTACCAGGATAAAACTGAGGAAATGCCTTGTATCTGGCCTAGTAGGTACCAGCACAGATTGTGAAAGTTGATAAAGGAAGATGGAGGAAAAAGGGTCTCTTAAGTATAATATGGCTGTGTTTCTAGCCTGCCTAACTTTCATTCTTTTTATAACTAGGGTGTTAAAACACAGAGAGAGAGAGTGTGTGTGTGTACAAACACCCCCCACCCAGACACATGTACTTATACATATGTATATATTTTTAGGTTTTATACATTCATTTGCTCAGTTTGCAGTTCTGGACCAGAATACCTCAAACGCTTACCCTTGAGATGGTAAATATGAATTTAAAGAAAAAAAAAGGGGGGGGTGTGAGTTGATTACATGCTCTGTTTTTTCTTTTTGTTGTTTTGATTCTCCTTGCAAAAAAGGAAATCCACTTTCTGTCTTGAGTTGTTTCCTGAGTTGTTCTTACTGCTTGTGTGAACAGGGACAACATTTCCTTTGAAGTTTATCCTTAAATGTAGAGATACATTGCAATTGCATGCTCTTGGGATTTATTCCTGGGGTTGTTCAGTAAAGTAGCAAGCAACTACTCACTTGTTTATGTGAAGACTGAGATACCTGAACAAAGTCTTCTTTGCAGGTTTAGGATCCTGCCATTAGATAAGCCAAATATACTCAGTACTAGAGTACACATCTTGACATATCTTATAATGAGACTTAATGGTTAGTTGTACTTTGAAATCTTTAAACTAACCCATATTAGAAATTATATCCAATTTAGTGGATATGTGTGCTAACAAATATATGGTGGAAGTTACCTTGTTAGATGTTAGTTCACCAAAATACTTGCTTGAATTCAGAATTGATACATTCAACTATGAATTTGGACTTACTTAAGTATCCCATGGTTTTGACCAGTTTTGGAGTTTAAAAGAACATCATGACAATGAGATGAGGCAGATATGAAAGTAAGATTCAGAGCAGAAGGAATCACTTCAGGAAGAGAAATGACAGGACACTTCAAGATGATGTTTGCTGGATTGAGTGTTTTAAGTTGTGCTTTGTGTTCCTCTAACTATACTGTGCTAATTTCCTGGTTTTTATTCAAATATTTGTGTATTCTAGGGTAGATATAGCACATCTATGCCTTTACAACCTAAGTGTTATTCATAAGAAGAAATACTTTGATTCGGAGCTTGAACTCATGGCCTACATTAATGAAAACTGGGATAGATTGCATCCTGGTGAGGTAAGTAATTGGAATACTCTTTCTTATTTTTCCTCACAGTTCATACATATGTCCTGAAATTTAGCAACCTATGAACTGTTTTATTTTGGATGTTAAATCCTTGATTACCTTAATATCTGCTAATCCTAAATAATGAGGAGACGTCTTTAATTTCCTTGCAGAAATAGAATGCGTTTTAAATGGTGTTTGTTTTTCTGAGCTGTAAAATTTCTTAAGTGGTCCATGTAAATATTGTTTTATTGTTTGCATGGCAGCTTTATTTATACTCAACTGTTTATGTAAGTATTTTCCTTTTTTTTCATTTTATAGTTGTCTCATATTTCTTTGATATTTTCGTGTGCACAGACCAGAAAATCTAAATGTAGAACTGAATGCAGAGTATATGGCATATGAAGACATCTTCAAAGTTTCTAAGGTGTAACACGTAACAAATTATTGTACACAAACATTTCTTCTTTCCTCCCTCTTCCAAACATGGAGTTGATCAGTTCATGTACAGGTCTACAGATTGTTTTGATCCAACCTGATTCTGCTGCTTATCAAGGCATCTTAGCTTTTGTTCACTACTATACTAGTTATTTATTTACTGGGCAGTTATCTTAGCATTAAAGGAAATCTATTTCTCCAAACAGACTGACCTCAAATTTAATGAAGAGGAGTAGTGTAGATACGTGTTTCTGCATGTAAGGTTGGATGCAAAATTTATGTCTAAATTCAAATTGGCATACTGCTAGTAGAGTACGCACTTTTTTCGTGCATGAAAATTGCTTAGAATTTTGAAGTTTTTCAATACAGGTGGCATATAACTGGTTTGAAATTTTCTTATCATGAGTTCATCATACTTTTATACTTATTTTCGGTAAATTCATACATCTGTCATCCATTTTTACTAGCAGACACAATTTGAGAATCAAATGTTGGCTAAAATGAGTAACTACTCATAAATAATGGAAAATAGTTTAAAATACATGTGTTTGGACTATGAGTGTCAATAGTGTGTTAGAAAGACAAGCAAACACTTAAGCATTACTAAAAAAAGACAATTAGTCATTATGAACATACATCTGGTTTACATTGGGATGTATGGCATCTCTTAGTTAAGTCATATCAAGTCAATAATTCTGTTATATCAAGTCTCGATTCTCACACCATCTTTTCAATAGAATGAAATGCTCTAGCTGTCTTACTGCGCAGTTTAACAAACACGTAAGCAGTGTTTAATTTTGACTTTTGTTTCTCTTACTATTGAGGGAAATGTAGAATAAATTAACATTTGTTTATTTCACATAATATAATTTTCTTAGGTTTAACTTAATTTTGTGTCAGAATGGCTGGTCAGAACAGCCATGGGGTGGATGAGGAGAGTGGAGCTATCTAGGTGCCATTGACCTGGAGCACACATGCCATTTTGGAGAAACTGAAGGCTACAGTCCTCATTGTGCTGCTCTTCCCCCTTGCTGCTTTCAACCCATCCGTGCTCAATCTATTTAAAAATCAAATAACTAAGGGGGAGGAAGGAGAGTGGAGATCCAAAATAAGTAAACTCACCTCTTTGTAAGGGGTATTTTCAATTCCTTAATCAATATGTTGATTACCTTCAAGGAAACTACCTTTTTTTAAGTCTGAAGACTACATTTTTGTAGTCTTTTGTAGCGGTAGATTTTGAATAAATGCATAAATGCTGTGTTGAGCAAATCTTTAAGACTTTATTCTGAAAAGATTCTAAATGTCTCTCACTAAGTTGGGAAAGATCGTGTCCTGAAAAATTGGAGGCAAATGTATTTTATGACTTTGGTTAATCTGGTTTCTTTATTAAACAGAAATTAGAGAAAGAATAACATCTAGAATGTAATGGCTTCATTTTTTAAAAATATTTTTAGCTTGTCACTGTCAGAAATGACACTTTGGTTTCTTTCTCTAGCTGCTAATGATTGAATAAGAGGAAAAGTTTTTTAGCCATAAGTAAGATTGGAGTACATGGTGGAATTATCAGACCTCCTAAGCCAGCAATTTTTAGCATGTTATTATTTAGAATGCGATAAATATATGCCAGTTTTCTATAGTTCAGTGCTGCAGAGTTGCAAGACCTCTGGATAGCAATGGATTGTACTGAATGCATATGGTGAAGATGTGTAAAAACAGTTGTTACTTTCTTTGGCTAAAATCGGTTGAATGCCTCCCTTAACTTTGGTGGTCAGGTAGACTGACTCTGGATCTTGCCCAAAATTGTGTTAAAAGGCTGGGTTTTATGAGTGTATTTACTCATTTATTTAGGTGTTGGCACATTTAATCATTTGAGCATTTCTATCTGTCCTGTTTGGTCAGAATTGTGTTCTTCAGAAAGTATTGGAAGTTGGTTTGGTTTTTGTTTTTTTGAGCTGCAAATGTACATCTGCTCTGTAGTATTCATACTAATAGCAAAACTTTTAAACTGTTTGTCAACTCTATAATTGAAAATTAATTTACTGCAGAGCCAATTGGTGTGGCACTGGAAATATGGTAGCTTTACTGGAATTTAAAAATATATGTCTAAATATAAAAATAATGTTATTTTAAATTTTATTACATAAATACTTATTCTGCTATATGTCTCCAATTCATAAGTATACAATTTTTCAGAGAGAAGATTCCATATTTTGGTAGCTTGATAGGGACTAGCTACTTCAGGCTTTGGTGCAAGAAGAGGGGATAGGCTGGGTCTTAGCAAAAGGGGCATGAAAATGGATTTACTCTTTTTTTAAAACTCTACTCAACATGATACAAAATGCAGAACAGACCCAGAAAAGTTATTAATGTTGGCAAAAATGAGAATTAGGTCCTGTGGCAGGACCTTGGTTAAAATGATCACCAGTAAAATAACTAAGTTCTTGTGTCAATATAGTTATCTTCTGCTTGTGATCTCAGTTAATTTGGGACTACATGATATCACAGAAGAATTCTTGTTAACAGTCTTGTGAGGGCAAACTAGTATTATGTTCTTTACATATACTGTAATTCTTTGAGAGATTTTTCTTGTACTTCCTCTGTACTTCCGTGATTCTGTGATTCTTACAAGTGAAACTCAAATTCTTTGGCCTGGGCTTGATCCTGGCATGAATTCTGTGGTTGTAAATCACACAATATATAGGATACTGATTAATAGCCTTTGGAGTTAGGTAGTTTCCATAGCTAATATTTCATAAATGTACATCACATCCAAGTCTGTAGTTACAGTAACTCAAAGTAACTGGAATCTTTCTATTACTAAGGACTTTGACAGGTTAAATGATTTCTTAATACTTCACAGCTGGCAGATACACCAAAATCTGAAAGATATGAGCATGTACTGGAGGCATTAAATGATTACAAGACCATGTAAGTTACTGGTACTTTTTGTTTTAAATGTTGTTTGCCTGTTTAATCTGATGTAGACTACAGTCTTCAGTCTCCTTTGCTCAGTCTATCTCGTAATCACTTTGGCTGCATATAATATTTACATTTTAAATACTGTTGCTGTTTTGATCTATAACACTACATAACTATTTGAGTGTAACCGAGATCATGAGAAAAAATTGTTTTAACTTTCATCCTCTTTCCACTTCACATTCTGTATTTGAGAGTGAGGATTGCATTAGGGGAAAGAGGGAAATAAAACAGCATTACAATGAATATTCTAATTTGCATAGTTTTTTCCGTGTACACTGTTATTTTAAAAGTTGCTTTCCGTAGAGTCAGAATTTAAACAATTAATTTTAAATCATCTAGGTTTATGTCTGGAAAAGAAATAAAGAAGAAGAAGCATTTGTTTGGCTTGAGAATTCGTGTTCCTCCTGTGCCTCCAAATGCTGCTTTAAAGGCTGAGAAGGAACCAGAAGGAACTTCTCATGAGTTCAAAATTAAAGGCAGAAAATCATCTAAACCAATCCCTGATGTGAGGTAAAATAACCCAGTCATTCTAGCAATGTTGTGGTAAATCAGGGCTACTTTGGGTGTATTTTTGGTGCCTACAAAAAAGGCTTTTTAATGGTATAATGTATTTTTTTAAAATAACTGTAAAAGTGGACTATTTGTGAGAACAAGGTCTTTGAACGAATTTAATTCACTTTCTATTAGGATCCTTCTAAAAAAAAAACAAAACAAAAAAACAACGTGAAATTTAGCATTAAGAACCATAGAAATTATCCCAACTTTGTTGCCCTTTGGGAAACTAACTCTCTTGCCTTTCTGGAGTTGTTACACAATAATCTAACTGGAATTCTAGATAGGAAGTATGATGTGAAGTTGTAACTTGTATTGGTAAATGTGCTATCTTTTTTATGAAGTATCACCATATGAATAAAGAACATTTAACACTTGTTTGTTCCCCTTCAAGGTTAGGGAATCAGTAAGGTCACTAGAAAGATCATGTATCTGTTTGTGTTATTCTAGAGGCAAAAGTATCTGGCTTTGTACCTGACAATTTCAATTTACCAGAATAACCTCATTTAGCACAATGTTTTAACAGTAGACATCTAATCGTGTATTCATTGCCAAAGGAAAACGTGTATTCAATTAAAATTATCTTTAATAATACAGAACAAAATATAAATTTTCTTCTAGGGAATTAAGTAATGGTATAGAAAGAAAGGGGAAGAAAAAATCAGTAGGTCGTCCACCTGGTCCCTATACGAGAAAAATGATTCACAAAACTCCAGAGTCGTCTCCTCTGGTAAGGTTTTGGATATTCTCTTCTGCTCCAACCCTGCCTCCCCCCGCCCCAGCCCCTTTCCCTCTAATTGGGTTATCATTTCTGAAGAAAAACATTACCAGTTAATTTGAATCATGATATTCTTTCATTCACCCTCAAACAAAATTAATACAGCAATTAAAACTGAATTTGAAGTACTTTTATTTTTTCTTCCCTCCTTTAGGATAATGATTCAGTTCCAGTGATAGAGAACCCAGCCTTGGAATTACCCTGCACTGTTGGGTAAATAGAAAAAAAAAAATTCAAAAATTCCCTGTTAATACTGTGTTGTTTATCTGTTTGCTTCTGAAATGTCAGCTCAGTTTTTAAAAGAAGATTATTTTCATTACATGGCAACCCTGTTATCTCGCATATCAGGAAATCGGATGGAACTGCACATTCATCCAATACCTCAGATGTGGAATCCACAGGTGCTGCCAGTATGAAAGAAACTACCTCATCTAGCATTTCCAGACATTACAGGTAATTATGCAATTACTTTATCTGCTGTAAAGGTCAAGATTTGCAATATATTCATTTTAATATGTTTTTTTGAAATGGGGGACAGGAAACAATTGGTTCAGCAATGCTTCACCCTTAATAAACAGAAGTTGCAGGGATGCTACAAGAGATGTCTTTGCCAAAGCATGACATGTAATGTTCTGAGTCTGGTTTCTTAAAACCTGAGGTTCTGTTGTACTTCCAGTCATTTATGAACCTTTTGGCTAACTTCCATGAAATCTGATCCAGGTAGTTCCAAAGAAAATACAGTCTAACAGGCTTCATAAAGATAGATGCTTGGATGAGAGAGACCCAAGCCAGAAACCCACCCTTACAGAAAGGCAGACAATTATCTAATGATCTGTGGCCTAGTCATAGCCAGAGCTGTTTTGTTTTTTTAGTTGAAGCTTTGGCAAAATAAAGGTAGAAGATAAGGTAGAAGATAAGGTAGAACAGTAGGCTGAAGTTAAGAGGCAGCTGTAGTAGGTGTGCAATGGAGGTGAGGGTGTTGCAGAACTGGTGGGAGAATAACTAGAGAAGAACTGAGGATATTACAAAGGAGTATAATGTTGAGGATGTGGTAATTCACTGGGATTTGGAGTAATGAGCAACTGAGACTCAGAGTAGAGCTATAGATTGCAAGGGGAAATCTAAAGAAATAGGACAAAAGAAACCTAGTCTTTATCAGTCTATCTGCAACAGGCAGGGTGAGGTTTTTTGTGCTCACTAACTGCTGTTCTTTGCTGATGTAAAATACGTAGTTAAATTACTTTTACTGAAAAGAATTAAACTCCATAAACACTTCCTGAGCTTAGTTTTCTAATAAAGGTCGTAAAAGAGCTGATGTGTACCCAGAGTTAATTTTAGCAGCTTTTGTTTTTGTAGGTTTGTGTATTCATGTTAAAGAATAGTAAGTATGTTGTGATTTTCTACAGTCAATAGAGCATGAAAAATTTTTGGCACTGTCTTCATAAATAAATTATTAACTATATTATCAACTTTTCTGCAATTAAATTGCCACTTGAACTTTCCCTCTCTCAAGTTCAGTAAACATAAACTTCTCTTTTATTGAGCTACATGGATCCTCAATCTACTTATTGTCTCCTCTTTCTGATTCGTGCTGTCAAGTGTGAGTTATTTGTGTTCATTACTGCTACAAATAGTCTGTCTTCAAAAACTCATGTTTAACTTACAGACTTCTGAAATTGCTGTCTAATGACTGAAGTCACGTTTTTTTTTTAATTTCTGCTCTTTATTCCGTTATTTTTTTAACGTTAAAAGGATGTGCGTTTTTCCTCCATATGTTACATAGGAGTCTTGAACATCAAAGTTTGTGTACCATTTAGGACATTATCAAGTATGTTTTAGTATGTGCAAATTATGTATGTAGGTTTTTACAAAAGGATTTATGTCTTGGACATTTAATATTTGGATGATGGTTTATTCTTGGATAATGTCAGAAGTTTCTTTTTTCATTACCAGTTATAAACCTGTGAGAGTTTTGGATATACCTGTTTTTCTGGCCATATATAGCAAATCTTTAGGAATTCATATGTACTGTAGAAAGCAGTGATGTAGAAGAGATTTTGCAACATCTTCTCTCATATTTCAGAATTTTAGTTTAGTCAGATAAATTCAATTTAAAAAAAACCCATATGGATAAATTCTTTTTTATTTACAGTCTTAATTAACACGAAGTCTCAAACTCTTTTATAGTATAGCTTTTGTAATTGAGGCCTACCTGTGTGACAAAGGTATATTTTTGATTTACAAATTCAAGCACATTTGGTGCAAACTTCTCTGGGGACAGTTTTTTTAAAATTTTGCTTAAGAATGGGATTAAGCTGTATCAAAATAATATTCTTAATGTATTTAGGCGTAAGTTAATATCATTTACCTAACCTTTCTGACATACTGTTAAATTAGTACAACTTTCATTATGTAAATAATCTTTGTTTTGCAAGTGCCATATTTATAGTCCTCTATTTCTAGGCAACGAGTAGTTTTATCAGTGAAAAATAGAGTGAAGAAGTTATTATATGAGTTGCATGGAAATAACTGATGATGAAGAATGCATTTTGAATAAGTTCCTTGGAGTTAATGCTGGTTGTTTGGGGGTTTTTTTAATAGTTTATCTGACTCGAGAAAAAGGACTCGTACAGGAAGAACTTGGCCTGCTGCAATACCACATTTGAGAAGAAGAGGTCGCTTTCCACGAAAAGCACTCCAGACTCAAAATTCAGAAATTGTAAAAGATGATGAGAGCAAGGAAGATTACCAGTATGATGAACTCAATACAGAGATACTTAACAACTTAGCAGATCAGGAGTTACAGCTCAATCATCTAAAGAACTCGATTACTAGTTATTTCGGTGCAGCAGGTAGAATAGCTTGTGGGGAAAAATACCGTGTTTTGGCTCGTCGGGTGACACTTGATGGAAAGGTGCAGTATCTTGTGGAGTGGGAAGGAGCAACTGCATCCTGACTGTAGGACTGAACATTATGTTCACTGCACTGTCATCTGTAAGTACAGTTCATAATGCAGAGCCACAAGAGAAACGTGTCTTTAAATGTGTTTCTAAAAACAAAACAAAACCAGTTTAGCCTTAACATGTAATTGTTATCATTACAGCTCTTGTGATAAAGACTTATCTTTTTAAAATCTGATCTGAAACTTAAATTTTTTAATCTGAACGTTGTTAGATTGTTTTAGGTTGGGATATTTTGGGTTACAATTGCTTAAAAATGTGCATGGTGTTTAAAAAAAAAAAAAAAAAGACATTTTCTAGAGAACATTCCGTGGATACAGTTATTGTGATTTAGAGAAAATACTATGTAGATAGCACAAATCTTTGAAAAAAATTTTGGTTTGTTTTCTTACCCAAATGTTTGCAGAAATGTATTTCTATTTCAATACTTTCTAGATTTCATAAGTGCAGTGTATATAATGCCTACTGAAGACTGTAAAATACTGAAGTTTTCTTTCAAAGTGTAAAAAAAAAAAAAAAAAAGGAAAAATATATTGAGCCTGTAAATTGCTCTGTGACCAGACTTCATTGTCTTCTTAATATATTCTTTGTGTGTGTGCGTGTGCACGTGTGTGTGTATATACACATATGTATATATGCACACACATACTTGTGCGTGTATATATATGTGTGATTGTGACCTATGCAATACAAATTATGGGATTGGGCAGCTTCTGAAAATGTATCCCATAATTCTTTTTTCAGGAATAGTTGCCAGTATTTACACAGCAGCATTTCTTCTCAGGCTTATTGGGTGCTGTTGCTTTCTATGTACTATGGAAAAGTGTCAAACCAGTGCAGCGTGTTCTGGCAATGGGTGCAGTCATTGATGTTCATATGCTCTAGGTAATATATTCCATTATTTTCCATATGAGTTAACTGTTAGAAAACACTGCAGGATCTGAACATTTTGAAATTAACTCTACTGGAAATAACAATTTGCAAGTTATTGTGGCACACTGAGTGTAAATTTTGTGTCCCAGTTATAAACTAAAGTGACAGGAGTCGCACACAAGATTCCTACATATCTGTAGAAACAGTCATATTTTGATAAATGTAGTATGAACAAAGTATATTATTGCACAGGGTCAACAGTTTGTTGCCATTTGAAGTAACATTACTGATTTTATTACAACATTACCTCTTTTGTTTTTATAAAATGTACCAAGTTTTAAATTGATAAGTTTATTTTACTTGGGTTTTTTAGAGATAAAAAAAAAGTCAAAAAAGTCTCTTGCCAGTATTAGATGTTTTTTGTTGTCTGCTACTTTTGAGGGGGTTTTAGCCAAAGAGTAAACGGAAGAATATTTTTGCTTTGGTGGTTATTCACTGTACTGCATAAGGTTAGTTTTCTTAACATGCTTACAGTTTACCACCAAAATAAAATTATGTAACATTTACAAATGACAGAGTGGTTTAAAGTGTACTGCCTGTGTTAGTACTTATTTATTCCATTACTTGATTATTTGACTTTTTCTGCTCATCTTGAACATCTTGAAAAGGTGATGTTTTTAATTATTTTTTTTTCCGTCACCTTATAGCCAAAGGAAGCAGAGAAAGCTTTTTATCCTGTGCTTAGTTTATGGCTGGCCGGGTAATACTAGCTTTATAAAAATGCTAATTAGAAACTGCCACTTCTGTTTACCTTCACTAAAATGTGTGGTTATTTTCTCACGCCCTCAGCTATTAATTTAATGTTGCCTTGCCTATAGCTGCAATATTTTGATAACACAGCAACTTCATGTTAATTTTTGAATGTTTTTATCTTGGGATAATGCAAAATGTAAACCCTTTGTAACCTTACTCACACTATCTGTATCTGTCTTTATTGTTTCACTTTATCCAAGTCCTTTAATTCTAACTGAACACCAGCAGTATTTTCGTAAAGTATCATTTAAAATATTGGAATGTACTGGGGGGGGGGGATATTTGTCAAACTTAAGCTGTGCATAGACTTAACTATTGTGAATGTCATTGTTTCATTTTATTATGGTGGTTGACTTGACTCTGATGTTCAGTTTGTATTTTTGGAATTGCTTTTTTCTTAGAATTAAAAGACCAACATTAAATATGTGTATTTTTTTTGAGAGAGGAATGAGTTTTGATTCTGTATTCTTGTGAAGCACATACTTGGTGTCATCTTCCCATCCATTGTTTCTCTATCTCTAGCTTTCCTGTTACTGTCCTGGAGACACTTGCCCTGCACATAGACACTAACTAGTGTTCCAGCTGTGCTTGAGAGATACTTTGTTACAAGGTGTCATGTACTGAAAAATGCTGCAATAGCGCTGCTGAAGATACAGCTAGAGTAGTAATTAAAGCACACCTACAAATGCCTTTCTCTCGTTTTATGTGAATTTTGTTGTCTGTACTAATGGAGTGTCTAAAGGAAAAATGAATATTGCTGTACGTAACGATTTCCTTTTGGTATGACTTGATCATTGTATGTATGCATATGTGTAAATATATGTAATTCAACTTTGTTGTGGTCACTGATTTAAAAACATTTTTATGTGTATCAGATTTAATATTTTTCCATCATATATTATTTGTATTACAGTAGTATTTAGGTAGGTGAGGTCTCTCTTGAGGCCATTCTAATAATGTAGGCATCATGTGAACAAGACAGCAAAGAAATAACAGCATGTTACTGGTGCTGTACACTGAACTGTAAAATAATTGTCATAGCAAACTACTTGTCAAATTGTTCTCAACAAAAACTTCAAGAGGAATTTTGAATTAAAACTATGCTTTTCTATGCATTTTGAGTGAGATTACAAAGAAATTTTGAAAAATCAGCATGATATGTGAAATGAAAGTCAATGTTTTGATTTAACACAAAGACAGAAACAAACCAAAAAAAGACCTTGAAGGTGAAGACAAGCAGTTTGTTGTCTAGGGAGCAGGGGGAAAGATGAGTGGATAAGCAGAAAAATGGTGGTGTCTTTGGAACATCCTACTAAGGTGATCTTTAGTGTTATATTTTAAAAGGAAACCGGTGAATTGAGATGGAACGTGCCAAGGCTGGAGACGGAGCAATAGTCAGGACACAGTGATCAGGATGAACTGGACAGGAGCATCAGTTGTGTGCACAGAGGGAAGAGGATGAATCTTGCAAATGCTATGCAGGTAATGTTTTCAGGCTTTAAATTGTGTCACTTCTTTCGTTCCCTCACATCTGCCTGAATGAAAATATCTCTGCAATTAAGGGTATGAGGGTAGAAAATGATATTTTGTAGAAATGGAGAAAAGGGTTTAGGATGGTGAGTTGTGTTTGGTCGATGCTGAACTGAAGCTGATGGCTAAACACCCATATATGGAGGTGTGAGATCTGTTGAGATCCTGGTTTGGTCAGAAAAACATAGTCATGCATGAGGAAAAATAACCAACTTGTCGACCTAAAGTTTGTAGAAAAGTTTATTTTTTTGTAAATTGGATCATCTGTAGGTGACGTATAAAGAGAAAGGGGAAAAGAGACTCCATTGGAGTTCCTGAAGAAAGTTGAAAGGGGAACCATCATCTTCTAGAAAAGATAGTGCAGGACGATAGGAAGAAAGGCAAAAGACGAGTACAAGTAGAAGCTGTGCACAGTCTGAGAATGAGCTTGGAATTCAGTGCTTTTGTGGTTCAGCAACAATGAAACAGAAGTTTTTGTATTGTCGTGATGTTTTTATCTGTTTTGTGTTTCTGAATCCCCCTAAATGTTCCTCTCTGCTAGCTCATCTCTGCTATTTTTTATCAGTTTTTTTCATATTACAGCATTGGGATCTGTATACCATAACATTAACAGTTGTTCTGCTTTTCATTGATGGCAAAATACTTTGCCTTGCAGATAGCAGTTTTTTCAAATACAGCTGTAGCTCATACAGTTCTTTTCATGTCATCTTTCTCCTAGTCTGTTCACTGATACTATTTCACTAGCGTGTATTTCTTTTTCACTTGTTCTGATTTATGTTTCCAGCTTCTGAATTTGACAATATTCTGTTCTCTTCCCATTATTAGCTCTTTTGTGTTTGGCATTGATTGACTTCCATGTGGTTTTGGTTTCTTAGTCTTATGTTTACTTAATGTCTAGTGTGGTAGTATTAACTTGTAATCTTGACATCTGCATTCTTACTCCAATACGCTTGTTTGCTTCAAAACCTGCTTTATAGCAAGAAGCTAATTAATGGTTCTGTCTTGCTCTAAATAAAGTTTGTTCTTCTGTGAGCACCATTTCAAAGTAATTTACTTGTGCTCTGCCATTCCCTAATGAATACTCACAAAACTGTTGCTAGTACTGCATTCACTCATGTCATCATCCAACGTGATAGTTACTGCTTTGCTAGGTACACGTTTTTCTCGCTCATGAACATTACTAAGATTGCCTACTTTGTGTGTTTCACCTGCTTGCTCTAACTTGGCATTCATAACTTCACAAATTGGCTGCATGATAGCAGAGATTGGAAAGCAGGAAGAGATTATCAACAATGGTTGGAAATTCAGGGAAAGGGAAATAATGAGTGAACAATTGGAAAGGTTTTCAGCCTTTAGGATGTTAAGATATATTTGTAGTGGTAGCAGGAGGAAAAGGTGAGCCTAGAGAAGGGGAAGAATATAAGGCAGAACTAAGAATTGATGAAGGTAACAATGCACAGTTCCTTAGGGAAAGTCATGCTTTTTGCACAGAATCCACACTCAGAACTGTTCAACAAACTGGCTGGGGAGGCGAACTGGCTTGTTGCTGAAAAGTATGTGTATATAAATACATGTAACGTGTATACTTATGTGTAGAAATACACAAGTCCGAGCAATACAATGAGAAACAACTTGAATGTATTTAATTACAAGGGGAATTTATTACTTTAAAGGAAGTCCTTAAGTGGTCTGTGAAATGCTTAATAAAAACACAGCCTTTGGACTGTAAATATATAAAAAAAAAAAATTGCTAATTCAATCCTTGCCTTCTTTCCTCCCATGCTTTTTCTTCTCTGCTTGTGGTAACGAGCCCAGGTATTGTAGGTGCTTGCCTGCCTCACAGTCATTCAGAGGTAAGTGCTGAAGCTTTAGAATGGGAACTCCTATTTGTTTGTCCACTTGGTGCCTGAGCCAGCTTCCTTCTCAGTCTTGTGTTGTCATCTTGTGGGAGAGAAGTGACTGGAAAGACTGATTGCAGGAGAGGCAGCATAAGTGAATAATGGCTGAAGCATGCTCTGGGCTGTGGGGTGGGGATGTCTGGTCCTGCCCTTTTCCTGTCCAGAGAATGTAATCAAGAGTCTTCTCATTAACTATTTGGAACTGGGATTGATTAACTGCCAGAAGCTTTTTGTATGGACAGTCACAGGTATCTTTTGACTTAACTTTGACTTTTACCACTCCCTGAAATCCTCCAGCATAATAGAAAAATTACCTTGATTAGATGGTTAATGTCAGGTCCTTTAATGTAATATTGAAATAAAGATACGACTATACATGCTTTTAGAACTTTTCTTTGGCAACTCTTATGCCTTCATTACACATCTGCATTCCAGTTTGGCAGGTAGCAGATGGAGAGTGAAGAAGGGTATCTTGTTTCCAGAAACTCGGTTGACACTAAGGGAAGAAAGGGACTTGTGAGCTGTACGGGTTCCAAGTCTTATTAACTGTCCTCAACTGTAGCAGTTGATAGCATGAGAGAAGATGATTTAATTCAGATGCTTCTGATGAAACTTCAGCAGCATAGGTGTGTTTATTAAATATTTTAAATTATTTTTTGTTATTACTTTATTACTATTTTATTATCTTTACCTGTGATAAAACTGAAGTTACCTTAATTAAATTGGTTTTGAAAACAAAATCATACAAAAAGGCATACAGCTTTTGATCTGCTCTGCAGTAATTTACAAATATGGTGCTTCTTAACTCTGTACTAGCATTCCTCCCGTATGAATAGCGAGTTTCTGTCACAGGGCACTGCTGGAGCAGGGGAAAAGCATGGAAAAGGGCAGGCTTAACATAAGCCATTTCTCAGCGATAACTAAGAGTTGTATGTCTCCTGTCTGCACCAAAAGTTGGTAAGTTTTAAAGTGAAACAGTCGCAGAGTTGTTCTTTGAAACAAGGGAAGGCACAGCAACTCTTAGTTTTTAAAGACATCAGATATAGCTCAATCTGCTTAGTTCCAGGCTGTCTTAATTAACTGTTGGGGATAATGAGTCTTCAGGATGCATTGCCATGTAGCTATTTATTTTAAAAATACTTGGGGAAGGAAAAAAAAAAAAGTTAACTGCTGTGGCTGGTTGAGTAAAATTTTGAACACAGTAGTCTTACTGCCATACCACATGGTCATGGACTCTGAGGATGGTGCTGCAACATGACAAAATGAGCCGAGTTAAACAAGGCAGTGCTGCACTGCCGAGCGTGTGAGGTGCAGTGGACTTGTGCCAGTCTTGAGGTACGAGTGGTGCGCTGTGCAGAGGAAGAAGTTAAGGCAGAAGGGTGTCATTTCTCACAGTGCGTGCTTCAAGAAACCAGCAAAGGGAACATTTGCATGCCTTTCTGATGTCTTCGTCCAAAATGGCTTTTGATAGTTTTCACTGTGTGTGTACCTTTTCAAGTCAAACCACTGTTCCTTCTACCATTAATTGCCCCATCTGGCAACATAACGTTGTACCTCAGTATTTTATGGTATCTACTTCATGTATTCGAAACACAGTACAAAAAGGAAGTTCCTGTTTCATTATTTGAACAATGTGGTTAGCAGGCTTCCGGACAGGCCCAGGTTTCTCAGGAGTCTTATGAAACGGTAAACAAGCTTAGATTTGTCATGCATATTACTCGATTAAGCTGAAAAAACTGCTCCAAAATGTTGAGCTTTCAGTCTCAGGATCTGGTGTATTCTCTTATGCTTAATGTGAAGTTATTTATATATTAGTAACTAGTAATTTAATTGCTACATTTTGATATTCTGTGATACTACTTTCCTGTTTTCTTTCTGTTTTTCCCTAGGCATTTGTTTTTAATATACCTATACCTAAACAAAAATTAAAATACTTATATTGTGATAAATTGTTTCTTTAGAACAGGAAAACATAAGAATTAATGGAAGCACTCAGCAGGTCATCAGATTATTTCAGTTGATGTTTGCTGCTGAAAAATACAATTTTTAAAAAAATCTTAATTCCTCTTGTAGTTTCCTGTGAGTTATGTACTGCTTTTAATTGGAAGTGCACAAACATGCACACAAGTTAGAACAATGTATCAAGACAAAGTACTTTCTGTAAAATCCTTTCTAAAACGGGTTTGTGAGGACAGATGACCATTGGGTTAGAGCAGTGAAGTGTTTTTTGAGTTCGAGTGTTAATTTGTGGCTGTCCTTCGGTGGTATCACAAGCTTACAAATTCCCCTAATCTCTTGCTGGGAATATTTCCTCTCACTTTTTTTTTTTTTTTTAGGTGAAAAACTTGGGACTTGGTTTAGTTACTAACAAGTAACATTCAAGTAGATAAATAGTTTCCCAAAGTCACAGGAGCTCATTTAATACCAAACTATCTTGACTTAGGCTGGTGTGAGGTTCTTACTGGCTCCTGCTTTGAACACAGATACTAGTCTCATTAGTATTATTGATCTTTACTATAATTTTGCACAAGACCGTACCTATTATTCTTCCCAGAATTGCTGCTAACCTTACTGCCTGCATAACTGGAAGCTATGCTGTTCTGTGTGTGTGTAACAAACTGCAGGTGCAATATGGAATTTAAGTATTAAGGTGCTAACATTGAGGGAAAAAAAAAATTAAGGCTTGTACCTGACATTCATCTGATAACTTCAAAACTAAATGTATTTTCTGTTACAGAGTTTCTGATCTGACAGCTATGTAGACCTTAAGTTATTTGCACTGAAAATGTTGGTTTTGGGTTACAGTGAATAAGAACAGAATTCGAACATTGCATGAGAAAGAAATTGAAAAGCTGCATTACTAAAAACAGTTCTTGTTAGCTTAGCTTCCTTGATCTTTTGAAGCATTCATAGGTAAAAATTCTTCCTTCATTATAAAACAAAGAACGCAAATGCAGGTTTAAACTTCATTTATTGAAAATCTCAGTTTTGCATAATTTTATTCAACATCAGCAAGTCTTAAAACATGTAATTCTGAAAAGTCCATTAAGAAAAAAAATCTAGATTTATATTCTCCTTTGTAAATTTTATACAATCAAAAGGAATCTACTATTCAAAATACAAATGAAATTTTATTTAGCTGCAAGTTTAAATGCCAAATCCTTCACCTGTGATAAACATGTTCCAGCTGCCAAAGTCAAAGCACAGTTACCTTCATAGCTATTCTGTTTTGTTTTCTATAATGAATCTTGAATGGGGAGAAAAATACAGTCAGAGCTCTGAGCTTCAAAATAATAGTTTCTTCTACATGAACTCTGCTGACAATTGTTTGTTGTGTTATTTTCCTTCTACCAGAGACTGCTATTTGTAATCAGAGAAACTGCTGCAGTTCAGTCTTGTGTCTTTGATCAGAGAAGTCTGCGTTCATCAGCAGCTTAAGCTAATACACCATACTGTCTTGCCACTGGATGTATAACCACTGGCAGAGAGGCACAGCAGAGCAGCTGGGGAACCTAATCTCTTGAGGTGCCCTTGGAAGACTTGGCAGAGCTCATCTGTGGGGAGGTCTAAGCTGAAATCTAGAATCTAGTAGCGTTGATATAAGAGGTAGATGTCTGAGTCACAGCTTCACAGAGCTGGTTCAGCATTCTGCAGATGCTTTGTAGCATCACGCTCATGGTGCTGCAAGTGAAGATACATCTTCTCTTCTAGCAGAAGGAGCAGAGCCCTAAAAACTTTATTTGCCTGTCCTGAAGGGACCAGATCAAAACCTTGGAAGTTGACTTCAGTGAGCTTTGGCTTATGCCCTGATGTAGATATGTGGTATATTGGTACTGGGAGATGTACAAGGAAATGGCAGAGAAATACTATTTGCCACTCTAGCAGAAAGAATTAACTTTTCCTAGACTTTGTCCTGATCAGAAACAAGCTTTCTAATTCCAGGCAGTTCAGAATAGAAAGCATCATGTGCAAAAAGAAGATATGCAGAACCATAAAAAGTGATACAATCTTATTTTGGACACAGTGTTGCAGAAAAAAAAAAAAATAGTAGTTCAACAGCCTTTGGAGCCCTCTATAACAAGTTCTGTAAGGAACAATACTTTTGCTTATAAAAAATATTTAGAAATATTATTGCTAGCTCCCACTATCTTAAGTTGAAGCTGAGGTGCTGTTTCTATGTACTGTAGCCCTTGCTAGCATCTGCTTCATTTGAACAAAGTGTTTCTTCATGCATCTACTGACCCTGTTTTATCTCCATAAATCTCCATAAAATAACTTTTAATCACAGAAAGTCTCAAAGTTGCAATTCTACTGTTCATACCCAGATGACGCAACAACAGATAAAACACTAATACATACAGGTTTTTTTAAACACTTTTTAAAAAAGTGTTTTTTTAAGAAAGTGTTTTTTAAAAACACCTTTGTGATGAAATGTAGTTTGACATTTAGACAGGAAATTTCAGTGACTTGGCACATTGTTAAAATTACTAACTTTGAACTATTAAAAAAAGTTGATTCTCACACACCAGGGCTTTTTGGCAAAAATTCTCCATATCCTCACTACGCTGTTAAAAGCCCCTACATCTAGAAATTACAAATTACTGATTTGAGGATAGTTTTCCCTTAGTTAAGTGATTATTACATTTTCAGTTGATCTTAAAATATGAATGTGTACTTACTGCTCATGTAATCCATGCCTTTCCTGTAAATAGCTAGATACAGAAACAGTGCTTGTATGAACTGAGTGTACTTGCACAGCTAAAAGACTTGCGAGGATGAGCAAAAAGGGAAAGATTAGATGAACAGCTTTGGTTTTTCATGACCATGTAAGCCACCCTATTAACTGCCACATTAGTCATAGATGTGGTAGACAAAAACTAATAAAATTAGGGATTTTGAGACTACAGAAATTAATGTTAAGGTAATGTTTTCACATACTGTGACACCCCCCCTTTATTAAAGGGAAAGAATAGTATGACAAATGACTTCTTGAAAATTATACATTACATGAGGTTAGAGTAACAGTTTGCAAACCACACTTCAAGGTGTGTGTGCATTTGTTTGTATACCATATAGTCACTTGTCTCGAGTCTCGTGTAACAGCCAAAAATGAAAACAGGGTTGTACAACTACAGGACAGAAAGATGTATGAACAGGAATTGCACCTATTTTCTCCAATTCTTTTCCACACTGACTCAATTTCACATTGACGGTGCTTTTTCTAAAGTGCTGATGTTAGCCATCTAAATGTAAAGAGTTCTGTTTGCTCTCACAATGTTAGCCCAGTGTTTCTCCACAGTGCTGTACAACAAGAGATGAGGATTTTTAAAAACAGGTTAACTTTGAAGATAAATGACAGTAACTACAGAATACCCTTGTGGGCCCCAATCCAGTAAACACCTATGCATGTACACAAATTCACTCAATGTTTAACAGCAAACAAACCAATGTCTAAGTTGCCATTGGAAGTTTTATGTGAACATGAAAAACAACAGTATTAACATTACTTTTCATATGCACCAAGCATCCTGTGTGCTATGCATAAGTTAGTCATTAGCAATCGTTAACAAATGCTACAAGTACCAAAAAAAAAATATTGTTAGTAGCACTTGCAAAAATGGAAGAGCTTGGGGCAAAGCATTCTGCTGATGTTAAAACACAAACAAGACCACCACCAAACAACCAAAAAGCCCAACATGAATCGAAAACCTGATGTCTACTGCCTGTTCAAAAGAATCTGAAAGGTCATGTTTTCATTTTTTTTTTTTCCCCCTTTCTAAATAGGTTACTGCTTCCCCTCTCTCCCTAAACCTGTTATATTGTTATGATCGTATTGAATATTAAGTTCTACTTTTCCTTTTATCTTCAAAGAGACTTTTCAACATGTAAACCTGAACAGCTGATACGACCACCATTACTCCCAAGTTGACCATGGACCAGAAATTCACTCTGTCAAAGTTGCTTTCTTGTATGTTTCGGTCACGAGCCTCAAATGCTCTGAGCAGGGTCTGAATCTGGACACTTTTGCTTAATCTGGCTTTGACACTGTTGATGGATTCCTGGTAAGTAACAGAAGAGTATTTTTAGAAGAAAAAAGAACACTTGAATTAAATTTATAGCTTGCAACATATATGAAATGTTAATACCATATTGCCACCTGAAATTTAATTTCTTGCCAGGTAGACAGTTAATTTAACTTTAAAATATATACCTCAGTTTTCATCAATTTGTCTAGCCTGTTTATTGTATATCACCTAAAAAGACTTAATTAACATAGCACTGAGGTTCTATAGTAATGTGTTTTTTTCCCTTTTACAGGCTAGGGAGGCAAGAGAGACAAATCTAAACCTAAAATCAAGTTTTTTAATATTCCATGTATCTTAGGGAACTGTGATTCCAGGTATTCAGACAAGTAAAAAGCAGTGATCTCTACAGAACTAGTCTCAAGACAATTTATGTAGTAGCAAAAAAAGGTAGGGTTTTTTCAGCTGGATAATCAAATGAAAGCATTTTTAAAAATACAAACTACCATCAGGAAGGAATACAGCTGTAGCAAAGGAAAAGTAGTACAGTAATGTTATATTTCCACCTGATTTTTATGCTATCATAGAGTCATTAAGGTTGGAAAAGACCTCTAAGATATCAAGTCCAACCATCAACCCAACACCACCGTGCCATTGCAGTGGCTATAAACTGCTGCTTCAGCTTTGATACTATAGCAGAATTTTAACAATAAATTGTGAATAGGACAACCAGAGGTCCTACAAAGGACACACAGTGCATCTTGAGGAACCAGAGGAAGTACGTGAACACTGTGGCTATAACAACAACAGCTCAAGATCCACTCCTTATTCTGCATTTACAAAGTAAATACCTGTCCTATAATCTGTTAAAAGTTTCATCCACAACATAATAGTCACAACCTAAAAGCTGATCTCATTAAGTGCTGATTTATCTTTTTGATATAATTATGGGACCATGAAGCAATTTTTAGTTGGAAGAGTAATGTTTGCAGTAACAAGAGGATATAAATAAAAAAAAAAAAGTTAAACCCAGCAGTAACACGTCCTCCATGGACATTTTCTCTGTTGCATATTTAACAAATATTTCAAAAGAGCTATTTTTGGAAGCCAAATAATTTTATAATGATACTAAAGTTCATATGTTACACAGTAAGGAACACCAGCGCCATAAAAGAGCTTTAAAAATAAAACAATTCTCCATTTTCCCCAGCAAGTATGTTGTTTAAAAAGTTAAACTACTAGGTGTTTATGTAAGTCCTCACAGAACTTGCAAGCAAAGTAGTAACATGACTAATAAACAATGGCATCACATAATAATGTTAACTTTACAAAAATTTTTATAAGATCTTTATAAGATGTGCAAGGCCCTCAAATAAAGACAAGTTCTGCTTTTTTTTTGTGTTTTGGAAGAGATACCAGTATGTACACAAGAAGCTGTCAACTCCATTCAAGTATTGCTTGTGATTAGTATGAGAGGGATTTTCTTCACAATTTCCCCTATAAACTTTGTTTTTTCCAGTTGTCTTGATCGACAATTTTCAAAAAGATCTGGCTAGCTTTTCAGATTCCATGTTTGATTTTCACTATTTAAAAGTGTACTATACACCTATAAAAGACCTTAAACATTGTTTGTTTTGTTGTTTAAAAATCTGTATGTTGTTTGTTGCAATAAATAGAACATAAACAATGTCATTCTCTACACCAGTGTATTCAGTAAAGTGTTTGTGGATGTTGGGTTTTTTGTTTGTTTGGTTTGTTCATTTCTTTAAGACACCTGTTGTCTGTAGCTATGAGAAAACAAACAATGGCTTACTGCATCCTACCAAGTGCTAAGAACAGTGGCAGAGGAACACCGAACAATCCTCTGCTTCTAAAGTAATCTCAACGTTTAATGATCATGAAAGGAAATAAAAGCTTTGACTCAGCTGTAGTCTTCATCCGACATCAAACAGAGTCAGTGTATGGTTAAGCAAACATTACCATTCATAAAATGTCTGCAAAGGTGAGCGGTGTACTACAGATTAAACCCTGTCCTGTTTATTAGCTTGAAAAGATGGAAATAAAATTGGGACACCCCCCCCCCCCCCC
>Ga0065711_1031573_pt1 | contig 29322 bp, 8 predicted proteins | sample Hoacrofraction12_FD_59098 | JGI IMG/M metagenome (GOLD analysis project Ga0065711, IMG submission 59098) | Hoatzin crop microbial communities from Cojedes, Venezuela - Epithelial fraction 12 v2 (version 2) | ecosystem: Host-associated > Birds > Digestive system > Esophagus > Crop | place... | reverse complement strand
AAAAGAAAAAGAAAAAGAAAAAGAAAAAGAAAAAGAAAAAGAAAAAGAAAAAGAAAAAGAAAAAGAAAAAGAAAAAGAAAAAAAGAAAAAGAAAAAGAAAAGAAAAAGAAAAAGAAAAAGAAAAAGAAAAAGAAAAAGAAAAAGACACAGAAAAAGAAAAAGAAAAAAGAAAAAGAAAAAGACAAACACACAGAAAAAGAAAAAAAAAGAAAAAGAAAAAGAAAAAAGAAAAAGAAAAAAGAAAAAGAGAATGAAAATGAAAATGAAAACAAAAAAGAAAAAGAAGCAAAATGGAAAAGAAAAAAGAAAAAGAAAATGAAAACGAAAATGAAAAAAATAAAAAAAAAAAAGAAAAAAGAAAAACAAAAAGAAAAAGAAAAAGAAAAAGAAAAAGAAAGAAAAAGATCAACCCAGGGGGTGTTGATTGGTTTTTAGGTGTATTGTGGTTTGGCTGCGGCCAGCAACAAAAGGACCATGCGGCCACCCCTCCCCCCACCAGGGTGCGGAGGAAAATGGAAAGAAACAGGCAGAAACCGGTGAGTGGGGATGAGGGCAGTTTAACAGAACAGCAAACAAAGGGAACAGGAACAACAACGATACAGATAAGAGGAAAATGCAACACAAACTGTACAACCCAGAGAGCCGCTCCTTCCGCTGCGTGCTCCTGAGCCGCGAGTGAGTTCCTGCCGCCCAGCTCCCCCCCACCGGAACCCAGCGTGATGGCACATGGTATGGAATACCCTGATCTGTTTGGCCAGGTGGGGTCAGCCCGCCTGGCTGTGCCCCTTCCTGGATTCTGGTGAAAATTAACCCTGTCCTGGCCGAACCCAGGACAAGGTGGAAGGAGATTGTCTTCCATAAGATGTTACAGAGTTATCAAACGAATACTAAAATATATTTTTGGTCCTACTTCTTTTATATAACTTGTACACCACATTAACTTGAAGAACCATTTGAATTAATCTTATTCCAATACCATGCATATTCCTGGTATGTATTGATCAGTATTCCATATCAGATATTTCACTCTTTATATATCCTTTCATGGAATTTGGTTGTTACTCAGAAATAAAGATATTATGACTTACTGATTTGTTTTTTTGCAAGTATCATTATGCAGAAAATCTCTCTTTTTTTAGGTGTTAGACTATGCATGAGCCAGTCCTTATTGTCTTATTCAATATCTTTATTCAGAATATTCAGACTAAAAATTGTTTGCAAACTGTTGGATGTAACAATTCATAATTCATGATGACAAGTCAGCTAAGTTACTCTGTGTTCATTCTCACTCCTAGCAGCATGACGGAATAATTAAAAACCAGAGTCAGCAACCTTTTAAAGGTGGTGTGCCTGACTGTAGTTCGATGATGAGTCTTCTGAGTTGCAGATCCTGCGTATCAGCGATGTCTTGCGAATGAGAGAAGGGCTCTCACCGTCTATCCAATCTAAAGTTCTATGGCTAGTCATTTTATGTCACTTGTCCAGGTGCCTTCTTACAGATTTCTGAGCTTGTGAAAGTTTTTAATTATACATAAACAAATTCTAAAACTGCTTGAAGTATATGGAACTGAAGATTTACAAAAAAATCTGGAATTACGTAAGTGTTAATTTATTTTTATAGATTATTTCATGAAATCTATGAATAATGACAAATAAAATTCTACATTTCATTGTACAAATAAAAAAGAATTCTTTTCTTTTCTTATTCAGACTCTGTAGCTGCAAATCTTTGTGAACCAGCTTTATGACTTTCAGAAGGACATGCTGATATCAAAAGAGTTTGTATATTTTTGTAACACAAGTTCATTGCTTGTTGTGTCGAGTACGTCGAGAGAGGTTCTCCATCCCCTCTACACTGCCCTGGTGAGGCCCCATCTGGACTACTGCATCTAGTTCTGGGCTCCCCAGTTCAAGAAAGATGAGGAACTACTGGAGAGAGTCCAGCGGAGGGCTACGAGGATGGTGAGGGGACTGGAGCATCTGTCCTGTGAGGAAAGGCTGGGGGAGCTGGGCTTGTTTAGCCTGAAGAAGAGAAGGCTGCGAGGGGACCTTATAAATGCCTATAAATATCTTAAGGGTGGGTGTCAGGAGGATGAGGCCAAACTCTTTTCAGTGGTGCCCAGTGACCAGGACAAGCGGAAACAGGCACAAACTGAAGCATAGGAAGTCCCATCTGAACAGGAGGAAGAACTTCTTCCCTCTGAGGGTGACGGAGCCCTGGAACAGGTTGCCCAGGGAGGTTGTGGATTCTCCTTCTCTGGAGATATTCAGGACCTGCCTGGACGCGGTCCTGTGCAGCCTGCTGTAGGTGACCCTGCTTTGGCAGGGGGGTTGGACTAGATGATCCACGGAGGTCCCTTCCAACCCCTGCCATTCTGTGATTCTGTGATTCTGTGATTCTATGTAAAGACATGCCAAGTACTCATTCCCAATTTTCCGTAACATCAGTCCAGGGTTTTCCTTTTAGCTTTGGCTCAGGATTAAGTGCACAATAGAGCAGAATTACAGCTTGTTAGTGAGTTTTAGTCAAGAACAGGAAAAAAAAAATCTGGTTGTGTCATCCTGTCTCCTAGATTGGCTGAATATATATATGAGAAATCTTTGACACAAAATTTGGTTTTTAATATAATAATATTTCCCTTCCACTTCACCCCAAACTACCTACCTTCTGTGGCTGTTGTGACGATGTTGCCAAAATAGAAAAGGCCTGAAAACAATAATAACAAAATATTATTTTGAAAAGAGCAGTATCTTTGACTGACATCTGAAATATTGTATAGAGAAGTACCTCTATAATTACAAACAGACACAGTCTTGAGAGCTGTAGTTCAGCAGCCTTTTGTCCCTGTGTCTTTGTTTTCCCCTGGAGAATGGACTTTAGCTTTCCCTCTAGAATGCATCACTGGGGAATCTCAAGAACTATCATCTTCCATCCTGGGGTCCAACAAATCTGTAACAACCATTAAGCACAGAAGCAATACTTCTGAAGAAAAATCTGTATTCTGGTGCAAAAGTTATTATTTCAGCTATTTTTTTCCAAACATCTAACCACATCACACCCCAGTCTATTCCGATTCATAGAGACAAAGCTTTTGATATGAAAGTGTTAGTAAAGGATCCCTGGTCAGGGGCTTGTTTCAGAGATTTTAATGTGCTGAGGAGTAAGAGATTCAATTGGCAAAGAAAGGTGGAGATCTCACTCCCTCTCTTTGCAACATCAGACAGTAGATTAGACATTTATCAGACCATATGTGGCCTGAACAAGTTTATCTTAGTTTGTAAATCTGAGAGAGATCACAGAACAAAAATATTACAGTCCAAGCTTAGAGAAGATAGATCTTCTGAAGACTGATCAACTGGTACTTTGTACATTGTATAAAGCTAAAGAAGTAATAGTCATACATCAGGATTGGAAAAAAATGTGTTAATTAGTTTATAATGAATGGGGCTGATAACAGATTTTTGGAAATGCTAGCTGAAACAAGCACAGAAAACATTTCCTTGAAAAAATCAACTGAATCTTTTCACCTGAATATGGATTTAACATTTCTTGTGGTGTTAATTGATGCCAGTATTTTAGTATGCATTTGGGCATATCCGACTAAAGAGATTGTGGGCTTGTCCATCTGCTGTAGCCAAAGATATTATGCTCCTTACGAGGCTTGGCTGCTACAACACTGGTATCAGTTCAGTACACATAACATTTCATTTTGCAAATATACAACACGAGAACAAAGCGGCAGAAATACTAAAAACTAATAGTCACTCAGAGATAAAGAATCCTAAGTTTTCCATGAATAATTAAAGTGGGAAATGGGTGAAATTCTTGTGATTATCAGAGGGTAAGGCTATAAATGGTTTTACAAAGCCAGCAGTAAGTGTATGCGGCAACTAGTGTCAAAATATAACCTCACAAATTGCTGAACAAGCATGTTTGCAGTGATTGCTTAGATGAGACAACTCTGGACAACACTTTAATTATCTTAAGAAGTAAAACTGCAAAGTATTTTTTCTGTTTATTGAAGATCCTATAAAACATGGATAAAACGCCTACCCAGCGCACCTGTCTAGTGAAATGAAATGGACAGATTTTTCTATAATGGACACTTTTTCTTAGATAAAATGTGAATTCATGAACTGAACATTTGAGGAAGAGGTGTCAGATTAAGACTACTCTACAGGTACAACTGCATGACATATATTTTTGTACACGTAACCCTTTCATTACTAGTAAATACATATTGTATGCATAATATGGCCAGACTCTTTTCAGTAGTGCCCAGCGACCAGGACAAGGGTAAATGGGCACAAACTGAAGCATAGGAAGTACCAGCTGAACAGGAAGAAGAATGTCTTCACTTTGAAGGTGATGGAACACTGGAACAGATCGCCCAAAGAGGTGGTGGATTCTCCTTCTCTGGAGATATTCAAGACTCGCCTGGACAAGGTCCTGTGCAGCCTGCTGTAGGTGACCCTGCTTCGGCAGGGGGGTTGGAATAGAGGATCCCCAGAGGTCCCTTCCAACCCCTACTATTCTGTGATTCTGTGACTCTGTAATATATATATATATATAGCATACATAAGTATAGTATATTGGGTTTTATATATTGTGTGTATAATTTACATATGAAAGAGTAATGTATATGTATACAAAAATGTAACTGAGCTGTACAGATGCAGATAATAGAAGAGAAAACTTACCTTACCCTGGAGTCTCCTTGCTCAAGGATCTTGGCCATCTTTTGGTCCTCACAGCCAACTCTCTCCAACCTAACAACCCCCTCAACCTCCGGGTTTACAGGTTATGTGATAGAGCAGGCTATTCACTGCTTCACTTCAGTGACTGGTATTTTAAGGGAGTGCAAATAACTGTAGATGTGGGTTGTATAAGTGGAAATACAAAGCAGAGGGAATTTTGTGTGCAGTCCGTTTTAGCCAATCAACACATTATTTTTATTTTTTCCTTTTGTGTGTTCATATAAGAACATTTAAGGGATTTTAGGCTATCATTGTCAGGGCAATTTCTGTTTCAAGGGAGGATGCTAGATAAAGAAATAGTTAGGATGTAAGAAAACTAAGTTGAAGCAGACTCTTGCAAAGAACCAACCCTAAGTAGTCAAATGACAAGCCTTCACTGAACTGTCTGTGAAGCATTCCCTTTGAAGTTCACCATGGAATGAAATAATAGCCTGTTAAAGGGATTGTGATTTAGCCAAGGATATGCTGCCCTGCTGGAGACTGACATCCGATAAGCAGTAAATCTTCAAGTGGTGGTTTCTTACTTTCAATCTGATGAGATCATCCCATACCCACGTCACTTCATATTTCTCTTCTCTGATACTTTAAGACTCTTCACTGAAAAGATGCCAGAGTTGTTCTTCCTTTTTTAATCCTAGAAATCAAATTATTGGGGTGGACATGTAGAAGCAGTGCATAAGAAAGAATTTTGATTTCGTGTATTTTCTTGCATATGCAGTATTTTAAAAGAAGTTTAAAGATCTGTCTGTTCTGCAATTGCTCTTGACAGAGGCTGACAACAAAATGTTTCACCTGACCTACCAGAGAGGAAGTAGCTAAACTGAAAGTGACTTAAGTTGTTGTGAAAACTTGGAAACAAAATTACCTGGAATATGATGATTGTCTGGCTTTTTTGTCAAGGTGAGGAAAAATGGTTTATATGTTTACACTTCAATCAAGAAGATTTTCATCATTTGTGTAATTCAATGTTATCTTGATCAACTATTCCATGAACCTAATCAAGATGCCGGCTGAGATATCAAAGCGAAATTCAGGATATCTCTGTTTTAAAATAATGTAGATTTACGTTGTCCCTGAAGTTCACTGGAAGAAATATATGATTCAGAATAAAAAGGAATTAAATTCAAGGGTCTAAAATCAAAATCAGACCCAATTTTGGCTTTGTAATAAGGAAAACAAAATCAAACTTAGGTATTGCTCCAAATAAAACATGGTGCACTAAGGCTAGTGTCTGAAGCCATTCAATCAAGCTTTTATCATGGTGCCTTTAGGCCAGCCTTGCAGGACATTTAAACAGTGCTTGTGTCAATGTAGAGGCCTTTTCTTCTTGTCTGAAGTGATAAAAGGATCAAATATGGTATCATTAAAATCATAGGACAAAAAATACAGTGGTGCAAGTGCTTAATTTAGCATGATTTGTTGCGATTGTAAGACATACGAAACCAGGTCATGTCAAACTACAGATAACACAAATATTCTTGCAGGTAGATTTGTCAAATGCTATAGGTATGTTCAGCCCTTGAATACAGGGAATATTTCAGCTGAAAAAATCTGCTCATACGGAAATTACAAACAGAGAAAAATCTCTATTTGAGAAAACATCTGCAATCTCCTCTGTTCTCATTCTCAGGATAAGAATTTTCTCATTTTATGTTGTTTGCATAATAAACTTGAAAGTTGCATTTTAGTAGTCACAGAACATTTCCTGGGAGATAGGTTATCACATAAGATGAGCTCTTGAACACTTTTGATGAAATAACTTCTATATATTTTAAGTAGATTAGTCTTTTCCATCCTCCACTTATGTTCCTCTCATACACATACCTTGGCCTTCAGTACAAGATATTTTGGAAAGACGGGTATTCTGGTTTTGTGGGAAAAATGGGAAGAAAATGTATTCATTAATGAAACCTGGTCATAGGTTAATATAGCTTTTGAATAAATTTCTAATATTGGTGTAATCAACTATGCATGCAACGCAGCCTTTTCATTCAATAGTCTGTCTCCTTGACACAATTTCTTAGTGAATTACTCTGAAAAAATCTCTCTGAGACTCTTGTTCTGATCGTATATGCTAATCTAACATGATCTAAGTTATTGATAAGTATTTCAACCTTTATGTAAAGAAATGCTAAAGGGAAGTTTTTGCAGCAAAAACTTGAAAGTCTTAGAGACCGGAAAGTGATGGAAAAATCTGCTCGCCATACCTGTATAAAAAGAGTTCCCTACTGACTGAAGTAGAAATATACTATTAACTTGCTATGATGCAAAGATAGTTGATTGATAGTGGAGCTATTACAATTGTTTCTCAAAACTTTTTGCTTGTGCTGATCCACGTCTCCATGCTAAATTTCTGTGTGAGATGAAAGGTGTTTAAGTTACCTGTTGCCAAGTTCCTGGAAATCATATAGGACCTGACAGAAACTCTTGGAAAAGTTAATGCCAACTTTTATATTTACACACACATACTTTGCTTTATGTTTTTTATTTTACACAGTGATCCAGATGCCAAGAAGATGGACAAGGAAGAAGAAACTTTCAAATAACTTATTTAGGAACAGATTGTATTATATTATACATAGCCATAAAGTGTTTTGTTGATGACACTATGTTTTGCACAGGACAGGTATAGATCACTGCTTTCAAACTGGTTTTAACTTCTTCACTTTCACATTCCACTGTGATGCAGCTCAATATACCAAACTGTCAGTGCAGCTTTCTTTCCTTCTTCCTCTGACTGTTTCTCCTTCAGGCTTTGTTGAAATATCAGTAAATTGTAAGGGTCTCTGTGAGATCATTTTATGGTGTGTTCACAACATGATATTTATTTTCAGCTATATTGTATTAACTTTGCCTTGGCAAATCTCAATTTAGTGTCTTAATATTCAGATATTTCATTCAGACAAATTTCAGTGAATTTTCTATAGCAAAATAATTAAAAGACCCTGAGTTTCCTTACATTAGCCTGCAAGAATTCTGTGTTCAAAACACAAGGAACATCTTATCATGTAACTGTTTTGCAGTTGTAATCTCATCTCCAGTTCTGGAATTTTTGGAAGTTTATGAATTTAAAATTTTCATGAAGAATTATTTTTATGACCTCAACAATGTGTCAGCCAGTTACGTTTTGTAAATTTTCCAAGTCCCAGACAGTTTTCTCTGCCTCTGTACCATTATGATGATGTGCATGATATTTTGCACAATTTGCACAGTTTGGCTGGTTCCTTCTCATATATTTAGTTTTTAGGCACCTAACTTCAGATTGCTTTCTGCTGTTTAACTGCCTTGATCAAAGACTGAAGCTGCAGGTAACATGATGAATAGGCCCAGCACTTTTAAAAAATTTTTTATGTTATAGCTCTGCAGAAAAATAGACTACTATAATAAATTTAATTTAAGAAGACAGTTATATTTACCTTAGTCCCTTCCATACTCTGTCACTGGAGACTGCTTGACTATATTTATTTTGCTTTCTTAATTTTGTTATCCACAGACAGTTAGAAGTTGGAGGTATTGAGCTATTCTACATGTGAAACGTCAATATTTCTCTATGGAGGAATATATGATTATGCTAAGTGAAATGATTGAGCTGTCTGGTATAAAAAAAACTGTAAAAAGACCTGTCAGTTTGTTCTACACTGTATTGTAGGAAGACAAAATAAAAGCACGGAGAAAATAATGTTTCCCAAAGGTGAACATTTTACTTTTGCAGACATGCAGAACAATTTCATTTGGAATAGTTTCTGTCACAGCACTTGATAGAACACGTTTTTTATATGGTGAAAAGTAGGTCCTTTTCCTTTTTTGTGTTACTTTCTGATCTCCCCTTCCCAGGCAAAAAGATGCAAAGTTCTGGCAAATATTGGCCCATAATTTAAAAAAAAAAAAAAAAAAGTAAGTTTTTTATTGATTTGGGGTTATGGTTTGATTTGATCTGTCTTTTTAATGTGGGCATTTTACAACTTATTTCATAGTGCCCATCCAGCTCGTCTCCAGTTTGTCTAGGATTTTTATTTTTAGCTTTTAGACTCTGACCTCAAGATCGAAAGTGGCAGATTTTGGTCCGAATTTTTCATATTGGAAAAGAGCTGATAATGTGTTTAAAAATATTGTGTTATTTGTGCCCATATTACATGAAAAATACCATCTATAATTAGACATATAGATGATACACATCTTGCTCACTGGTTTTTTTCTGCTCCTACACTGGAAAGGCATCTTGACAAATAAGTAAATTAATACAGATGACAGGTGTAATTATTTTGGCCATATCTGCCAAGACATGTTTGAGTAATGAAATTATTCGTTAGCAAAAGGAAATAAACAAGTTGATTATTAATAAATATGGCAGTAGTTAATCTGTAATTGTTTTCACAAATGGGAACAAACATTGGAAAGAGGGTAGAGGGAAGTGTTCGGGGTGTAGTTCATGTATAAGTAATATGGAAAGTGTCACACCTTCCATATGACTGGTCCTTCTTTTAAACCTGATTTGCTATTCCTGAGCAGTTGTTGAATAAGGCTTTCTGCAAAAGCTCTGCCTTTTGAAGATTTAAAAAACTTTCAAACTTTATTGAGCAATAATAAAAATAAACAGCACCTGCTAAAGACAAAGCAATATTAGCTAATATGGGTAGTAAAACTTGAATTCACAGCACGCTACTATAGGTTTTATAATTAAGAACCAGAAGTGTTAGTTGAAACACAGCTTAATCCTTATCTCTCTGCTCCAGATTTCTCAGCTTTGAAGAGAATGTTTTATTATATCTACAATCAAACCATTGTTTGGCCTTATTAAATTTCTGCTGGAGTAATCAGCAATCAAAATGCTTACAGTGACCAAATGTATAAACAAAATAATCTCGAGCATTCATCAGAAATACTGCTTACTTGTTTTCATGGGACATTTTTAGATAACTGCACTTTTTTCTTCCCTTTGTAAATTTTGTAGTTTACTGGAGTCCAGGGTGTTGAATAAAAATTTTGAGAACACAGGGGACAAAGAGGAGATATTGAAGAACTTTCTATCCTGTTGATATTTTCTGCTTGGTGTCACTGTGGGGTCTTGCATATTCAATTCAAACTCCAGCACATATCCCATATTCACTTTACTCAAGCTTCGGACTGCCTTTCTCAGAAGTTACATCTTCTAGGCTCGTTAAATCAGTGCAAGTAATGAACAAGACATTGATAACAATGCACAAACTTCACTGTTATAGGATGATGCTAAGGCCTGGAGGACCATTGACCTTTCCTAAGTCACTTTTGGGGTTATTTTATTTCCAGAGGGTGCATAACACACCTCACTATTGCGTTGAGATCTTGCACAAGCTGTGAAAAAAAAATATATTCCCTTGGTTTTTAGACATTACTCCATCCACTCAGCACTGAAGAACCTCATTGGTAGCAGGGAACTGTCAGAATAGCAAAGCACATTTGCAATCCCATCTTTAAAGTAGACCTTTATTTTTAATGGTGCGTTCTCTTTTTATGTTAGTACTTGTACTTTATATACTATTTGTATTTACTGATCAGTTGAAGGATCCTAGGAAAGTTTATGGGCTTCTTAAAAAACATATTTTGTTCATGGTCTGCAGAACACGAAAGCACCTACTTAATGCTAAGTAACATTACCTGCATGGCCACATTTAAAGCCTGATGAAACTTAAGTATATCTGTAACTGTTTTGTTGGATCAGCACCTTAATTCAGATTGGAATACGCATAACTACCCTCTATAGCAGTCTGTAATTGATGACTAGTATAGAAAAACAGATCTTTAAATGAAACATATTCAAGCAGTCTAACCTGTCAAACAGCGCTAGTGAAATCAACGAAGCTACACTGACAGATACCAGCTGAGAATTTGGTCCTGGAATAATAGAGAGTAAAACTACAAAAATATAATCAATAAGCAAAGTATTCTAGAAACTCAGGTACATAATAGTAGTCACGGGCTTATGCGCATCTGGGAATGAATAGGAAAGAAATAACAAATCATCTGGAAACTTTTCTGTGGAAAGCCGTTACTGAGGAATAATGATGTTTACAGTAAGTCAAGCAAAAAAAAAATCCGCTTGAAAAGAGGCATGTGGGTAAGTAAGCAAACAGTCTTTTTTTGTTTTAGGTTTTCACAGTCACAACTTTGTAAACACAGTTTGAATTTTAAGGAGTATACTTTTTGATCTCAGGGAAGAAGATGGGGTTTCCTGATTCTAGCCAAGAGGACAGTAGCATATCTGAGCAGAAAGCTCGTTAGGAGCCACGCTGGTGTAGAAATCTGTTTGACATTGGGTGGTGCCAACCCTCGTGTTCTCAGTCATGAAGTCTCTGCATGAAGTGTTTGATACAAACCCTACCCTAAAACTATGTGTAGTCCCACTCAAGCAAGTGACATGGAAAATTTTTAAACCTTTGATTCAGATGCATATTTTGTTCACTATTTTTTCATCGTTCTTTTGCTTTGCAGTTAAAAATGTGTGTGTGCTACAAGTTGGAAGCATGTGTTTAAGCACTTCAATCAAGTAATGAAATGTATTTACCCCTGCAGCTTCTCAAGTTATACTCCCTCTTACTTCTTCTCCCCATCACAAAATTCATACTAGCTTTAAAGAGGCAACTGTTTAGCCTGATGAGATCGTCCACTATGACAGAGAGCAATATGGGTGGTTAAACATAGAAGTCATAGAAGTGATATTTTAGGCATTTTAGGAAACCCTGCTTGGGCTCCAGCTGCTATTTCAGAAAGCAACGCGTGTCCTATAGGTCTTGTGCCATAATTTCTAGCAGTGTGATATCTCAGACAGTTTCAAGAGTCTACACATTAAGGCCTTGTCAGGTAAGATGAAAAAATTAATCCTGAAACTTAAGATCCTTCAGTGAAACCTCTTTACTGTTGATCACGTCAACTGAGATACATTAGCATAAGATGTGGGTCAACCTCTGAGGAAATATTTGCAGGCTCCAAACTATATAGAGGTTTTTTGTTAGAATTAGTATCTCATATTATACTGGTAGTCAGTCAAGATTATGTTTAATAAAGAAATGTGTCCATCCTACACAAAATGGGCATGAATTACAAAGCTGTACTATGTCTTCTTGCTAAGAGCACTACAAAATCATTTGCATTTGGATGGAGTAGCAGAAAGCTCTTGGTAAGTATATGTCTGAAATAAAATGTTGTCATGCACAAACCCAGCACAGATAAAAAAAATGTATCAGTGTTCCTGAGCACCCCAGAAATGGGTCTACCCAGCACTTGAATATGTCAGCTTGTTTTGCCGTAAAAGACTGAAGCAAGTTACATCTGTGGCATTGGAATTGGGATCAGTATAGCTTAGTCTGCTGACATACAAGAGGACTAGAAGACTTTGTTCGAGTTCAGCAGGTGGGTTTTTTTTTTCCTTTTTTTTTTTTTCCTTTGGAAGTGCAAGACAAGATACGTGATTCACCAGAGTGGAATTTGCTTTTTCTCAGAATATTCAAATATACCATCAACATATGATACCTCAACAGGTGGATTCAAAAGGCTAACTCTGATAAGACAAAGGAGACAGAAGACAAGTGGAACAGTCTCCTGGGAGAAGGGTCATCTCAATTAAAATCATTCAGGCTCCCTCCCGAATAGTGAAATGAGAGAAATACCTCCACAGGGCAAATATTTCCATGTATCTTAAGCACCTATCTTTATTCATTCTTAATGTGATAAACTGCCATCCAGAGGTGTCTATCTCTCACCTTTGACTTTAGAGAGCAGCTCGAATAGCCAGGATGACTCCCTGGGGATAGATAAATGTAAGAGAGGATGAGATCCCCATACTCTCATGCTTTCAAAGGCCTGAACCTAGTTATAAGATTCAAGCCAGCCTTCACTCAAAAGTTATCTTGATTCATCAAAGCACAATACTATCATCTCCACGACACTGTGTCAGTCTGACTCTGGTAGTCTAACACCTTAAATAACTTAAATAAGTCCCTTAGTTCACAGAGTTCTTACTAGATTTATTTTGTCTTACAGAATAATTACGTGTGGGGTAAGTTGAAAAGAGAGATTTTTCCCTCTGCACTCAATTTCTTTTATTGTCTCTCAGCTACTTTGCAAGAAGACTGTGTGTAAATACATACTAGTTTTTTGCCAACTTCCTTATAAACTCCAAAGTGTTTTGAATTTGTAGAATTCTCTGATGTAGTCAAATCATTTGGATGGCTCATCAATGTTGCCTGCACTGTCAAAAGGTGCTTGGATGCATTTACACTGAATAAACACAGGAACAGATATTCTAAGTAATTTAGAGTGTGAAAATTTGGTCAGCAAAGTGTGAGAAGTTATAAAGACTGAAATCTCCCAAAGAAAGAAAAAGGGACAACTTGTGATGTGGCAAAGTATATACATTTATGATAAAAAATATGTAAGAGTTATTTAGGTTGGCAAAAAGAAAAGGATAGAGAAGAAATTTAATGTGTTTCAATAGTCAGATGTATCCATCCCATTACCAGAATGTATCAGCATCCTTTCAACAGTGGCACACAAATGTTGAATAAGAGAATACTGTGAAATGACAGACCAGTGGAAACTCAGCTCTTTAAAATCACTGTCAATAAGCTCATAAAATCCACTATCAGGGATATTTTATTTTTCTAATTTACAAACCCAAACCAAGAGGAAAAAAGATATCCAACTAAAACTCACCATGCACTGACCTATTGTTTGTAGGTATCAGAAAGGAATACCATGCATATTCATTAAAGCTCAGCTCTATGGATGCACATAAAAACATGCAAAAACAGAATATGCTGCTGTGAAGTGGCTGTAGCATTTTCATAAGTGTGGACAGCAAACTCCATTTTAAAGACCTATTATTAGCCTTATGTGGACAAACATTAGCTAGTTAAATGGGTCACTGTTCAGAGTACTATCAAGTACTTACTAAGGCTATGAGCCACCTAAAAGACGCTTGGGAAAACTGTCAGGAATTTGAGATACAGCAAACTCTCTTTTTGTCTCTTCCATGTACATTATTGCCATTAACATATAAATGGATACCACACCTTCTCATGTTTAGTCTGTATTATTAACCACTGTAGAGGCTGATGAATGTTTGGCAGCCCTCCAAAAAGCCTGGAAAGCAAGTAAACTTTGTGTCATATTTTATTTGCCTGAGCTCCATTAAAGCAACGAAATCACTTCACCCGAGGTGCTGTGACACCACATGAAGATTTTAAGGAGTCCATGCCCAACAGGGAACCTCTTTCCTGCTAGCACTCCTCACTCAGTATGTTTGTGTACACCATAGTGAGAGCTACTAGAAATTGCCAGTGCAGATAAGGTAGTACTGGCAGTCAGAGTTTCCCGCTATGTTTTTTAAGTCCCGAGGACTCTTAAACCATGACTCAGAAGAGCGTAAGCTGTTTCTCCTCAGCCTCTAGAATCTTCCTATAAAGTAGCGGAAACAACGAGGCAGCCTGGAAGTCATGAACCTTCTCCCTAATAACAGCCCTCCAGAAATCAACTACCAGAGTTTGCACATCCTTCTAGCTAGTGCTTTTTACTGCTAGTATTCTAATGCAATAATTAGCAAGCAAAAATAAAGGCCAGATCTTCTTTACAGTATTTCCACTTAATAGACGTCCATCACGTATCTTAGTAATCTGAACATACAAAGTTTCCTCCCATTTCTGTCCCCTTCCTCTCCCTTCACACCAGTGCCGGGTTTGGTTATGGTGGAGTGGTACTGCTAGGTAGCTTTTCTGGGGACGTCACTCATGGGATTATGCAGCTGCTGCTCCCTGGCAGCGTTCACAGTATAAGTATATTTTTGTTGGCACATACCTCCAGCTATTGCTGCACCTTCAAAGATTCTGATAGATAACAGGAGCCCATCAAGAAACACATAAGGCACACCTGCAAATGCAGTCAAGCATTCAGATGAAAATACCCTCCAGTACTTGCTCTTTACAAAATAAACCTCTCATTGTTTCAAAATGCTCTCGAGTGTTTGAAAAACAATGATAATTTAAAAGAAAAGTGCCAAATTGTTGTACAAATCTCACTATTTAACTTCATAGCTAGTATCCAGCATATCTCAGCCATCGTCAGAAAAGAAAACGTGAGCCACTCTGTCAGCCATTAGACATATTTTTCTGTCATGCAGATCAACATCTGACAATCTTTCTGTCACTCCTGACTCTCTGTCTCTTGGGCTCTGTTTATCTGCTGTGATCCTGAGCTTTCTGCGCTATGCAAGATGGCGTGGAAGATCACAGATCCCACTTCTGCTTTAGGGTGACCTACATTCCCCAAAAAGATTAGGCAGCCCAAAATACAGTCTTTAACTTTCTGGGACACGTCTGCACAACACTAAGCTTCATGAAGAAGAAAACACATTAATATAAGCTCAAGTTCTCATCAGTCTTCTCTCCTGGCAGAGTCTCTGAAGTAGCAGTTTCACTGAGGGGCATGCATACTGCTTTCTGATCTTCTGCTGAGTGGTGTTTGACTAGTGATCACTTGCCTTTTAACAGCTTTAGAAAACAGCAGCAAAGCAATCTTGTCAATGCTGTTTTATTTACCCAAAAAAAGGGACATGTGACCTCTTGGAAAAAAACAAACAAAAATCCTAATTAGATAATGATCAAAGGCTAGGGGACAGATCAAATCTTTTGTGCAGTGTAAACCTTGGGAAAAAAAAGATTCTTGCACTGTAGGCTCTGCTTACTTTAATGCACCAAATACCACATTTTTATACCTAATGCTCACTATCAGCGCAATTAAAAAAAATCTTGAGGTCAAATTCTGGGTGGGACTTCCCAAAACCCATTTGTGGGAATAAACTGTGTCCTTAGGGAATATTTACAGAGAGTAAGGGGTGGAGATTCAGCTCCAGATTCAGTCATGTACATGAAGTATATACGACGGAGGTCTACATATGTACTAGGTGTCTAAGATCCCTGCGTGGTCGTGGAGATCTAGCCAATCATCTAGTCAAGCAAGCTTCTGGGCCACCTAAGTCCACTGAGCTCCACCTAAAGCGGACACCTGCATTTAGCAAGCTAAACTGTTCTCTATTAACCATATTAGAACCATATTTTACATACATAATTTTAAAATAAGTGTTTTTTCAAGCAACAAATCTATGCTTAATGTTGCAAGTATTTAGGAGTTTTGATTATGAGATGCGGACAAGGTGATACAGAAAAGAAAAGGAAGGGGAGCTGTGTTCAAGTTTGGCTTTTGGAAAATGATTTTAGATCTGTACAAGTTACAGTGAAGCAAGTGCAGCATGTCTTATAAGGTGACTGCTTTCTGTCTACCTGTATGACATTTCCAAGTCTGCTGTATAAAAAAATTGTGACTAAAAGCAGAAAAATATTGTGTTAATACGATTCACTATAATACTCCTTGCTCCTACTTAAATTCTCAAGTTTGCACAAAGTCTTGTTTCTCAATATCCTTGTATTATTACATCTGTGCAGAAATATAAATGAAAGTGATAGCAACAGTGAGGCATAGCATAGAAACACTTCACAGCTAAGCAACAACAGGTCACAGAGACAGGAATGCTGGAACCCCATGACAGCTGCCCAACCTGAAGGTTGCTCTCCCCGCCCTCTTCATGAGCACCTAAAACCATGAGCCCCAAACAGGCAGCCATAGCACATTAGCAGCTCCTAATCAGTGCCAAAGCTTATAATATGACGCTAGCAACAAAACTAGGCTAAGCTGTAAACACTAATTGAAGTTATTCATCCTTACTTCAGTGATGTCAGGCATTAACGTCTACTTACTTGCTGTCCTAGTTTTATGCTGTTCACTTGATTTTTGAATCCCAGTCTTAGTACTCTCTTGCTTCACAGTCTGAAGTGAAAAAGGAATTGCCCAGAGAAATCCACAAATATTGTACAGCTACCAAAAAAAGGGCACTCGTAAGGGTCTATAGGGTGGGAAAGGACAGAGAGACAGCATAAATAAAAGTCCAGCAATCCTAGGTAATCCTTTGGTGACTTCTCAAGATGCATAAACCACTACTATCTGAGCAGGCTAGAACAGATTTTAGGCTTCTCTCCCTGTCCTGGATCACATAGGCCTTAAAACAGTACTGTCATATTTTCCTACTTCACTTTTTTTTACAGAGAGAGAGGTTTGTCACAATGAAAAAAAAAATACTCAGTTCACATAGTTTACCAAATTGAGACTGAAGATGTTTGTTATTTATTAATGAGATACAGTCGCTGGCAATCAGTAAACTATACTTTTAAAATTCAGTAGCAGTAATTCAACAAGTAAACCCTAGTATTAGATGCTTAGGAAATGTTAATAAACAGCTACAAATTTCTAAACACCTTTCTGCAGTTAATCCCAAGACCCATACAAACTCACATCAATGCTTACAGAATTATATGCCCTCCCACAATCTTACCCATACCACTGCGGGTTACCCACTCAATCCCTTTTCTGGGACCATGACGTCCCCTACTAGCACACCTCTCACGTGGGAGATGTGGATTACTCTTTGATAAAATGTGTAAGCAGACAATTCAAAGGACCATGCAATAGAGATATTTCAGCAATGGCCTATCAGCATTTACAAAAAGCACTGATAGCAGGAGGCTGTTAGAAAAGATTGAACCTGAACAGAGCCTGGAACTCTAATAGTAGGGTGTGATATGGGAAAGAAGACTTCTTATTTGCTGAAGATATTTTTTTTCCTTAAGAGAGTCAAAATTTTATCGTTGTTAAAGAAGTTACTTAAGCACTCCTGTGTTAAATCAGGATGCTTCACAGAAAGATTCCTTTAGGCAGACTACATTTCTGTCTGTGATGCTTACTTTGGTAACTGGTGTTCTACAGATTTCAGAAAAGCAAAAGGGTTTCCTGTATTTCTTTTTTCCATGCAACCCTTCTACTGTTAGAGTCTCTTGCACAAAACAACATTTTCCTTCCTGAAGACAACTAATTGAACTCTGCTGTATAATATGATGATGCCAGCTGCTGTATTATGCCAAGATTTTTTGCTCGTTGTCCAAGATTTATTTTTAAACAGACTGAGCCTTGCAACGTGTTGCTTTACACTCTTTGTGCTTTGAAAAGCTATGTAAAGATCAACTGAAGAAAAGAAAATACAATAAATATGACCTCACCATTATTTTACCAATGCAAGCTCTGATGACCTCATAATATCCTACTTCCATGTAAGCACTGCTTTGTTATCACATAATGTCCAGTAGAAAAATAGTAGTTAAGGTTTCAGAAAAAGAGAAGATGATAGAGACTTACAAAGATGATGGGTTAAAATAACGCCTCAGCTTACCTTGTAGACATTAAGAAAGTTAAAAGAAAGCTGGAAATATTGACCTTTCTGGGAACTTTTATAATAACTAGAATATTTCAATATTTTATTTCTAGTAAGGAATAAAATTGTGACATTTAATTTACAACAATGCGTCACTTCCTAAAAAGTATTCTCAAAGGTGTATCTAAGCAAGCAGAGAAGTCAGAGAGAACACAAATGTCCAATAAGTGGTATAGAAAACAGCTACATCAAGTTCACTTTTTCACTGTATGTCAGGATTATACAAATTTTCACAGCAATTTAGCTCACATGCGCACACACATAAAGACAAGCATATGTCCAGAAGAATTATTCTGGTTTCATACATGCCTGTTACAGGGTTCTCACTTGTATTTCAGGACCCATCTGAACATACTATAAACAAGTTGCTCACGGAATGAGCCAACCCAAATGTTATCTGTGGTGATTCTGCTTTGGTATTTACAACAGAAGGAGGAGGATTGATTCACTCAGATGACTGTAAAAGAAACCTGATGTGTGTCTCATCATATCACACATGTTTAAGCTTTAAGAAAAATAGCTAGATTTCTGTTAGAAAAAACACAGGTGCAGTTGATTCTGCCTCAAACCCAAGTCATGAACAAGACAACTCCCTGCTGCCCTGCGATGCAATGGCTACAGAGCTCTGCTTGTATAGGTTCCTCATCTGTAGACATCATGTGTGCGCCTACCCAGGTCTCAGGTCTTCAGTCTCACTTTGCAGACATCACAAATCACTCCTGAAACTAGAAAGTGAACCTATTTTATTTCCCACAAGCAAGCCTATAACAAAATTCACTGAAAGGCTCCTTTTCATTTCAGTGATCCAGCTCAGAATTAGGATTAAAATCTGATCTGTTCATAACTGAAAATTCATAGATATGAAGAATTTGAGATAACTGAAGATCATGCTATGTCTTCATATCTTTCTGAAGAAGAAAATTATGGGAAGAGTCAAGAAGAGGTAGAAGAAAAGGGAGAAGGAAAATTAAGCCTATTAGCAAAATACTTTGTTCTATACATCTATAGCAAGTGTTGCATGCTTATGTCAACATTTTGGTGGAAGGACTGCAATGTTGCAAGAGATTAGATTACTTCAGCAATGATTTGCCCACTTAGAACTGTTAGTTTTTGGTCTTTCAGTTTCAGGATGTAGGCAAGATGGAACTCGCGCACACATGATCACATCATAGTCTGAAACTGGGCATAAGACAAAATTCATTAGGATTTAAGTTTTATTGCAAAATAAAGCTAAACTATATAGAATTCAAAATCTATATTGACATTTGCAGATATTTACTTACAGAGTTTTGGCATCAAAGTAAGAAGAAATTACAGTTTCAGAATTTGTCATTTCCTGGAAATATGGATGCCAGTGAATCAGGAGACCACGATATTCATAGGTGTCCTGAAGTTTTCATCTAATACTTCCCAAAACATCTCCAAGCACCAAGCAAGATTTACAATGAACACTAAAGCACCAATCAATAATATGTCCAGTAGTGAAAGAGCTTGTTCTCTCTTGGTGTCTGGTGGCTTTTCCCCCTTCCACAAAGGCAGAGGAGTGATAGAGTGAGTTTAACCAGCAGCCATGGAATTTACCCTGTAGCCTAGATGCAGCCTGATGTTTTCATACATGCTTTCCCTGAGCCTGAGGGAGTACCGGTGGAAACGCAAGGTGTCCACCTTGCCTTTATGTTCTCACTGTCAGCGTTTTCTGGGAGTGTGAGTAGCCAGGTTCATCTTTTAGTTATGTTTTTCTTTGCTAGAGGCTTAAATCAGCCCTTTGCTGAGCTTCATAAAGAAACAAGACATAAAGCCACCCTTTGCTGCTCTGCACTGATTCTAATGCTATCCAGCCCCTACAGCTTGATAGGATTATAATTATTGCAATCCAAATAGTTTCACAAGAAAAAGGAAACAACAAACTGTTAAGAGCTGAAGGTTCATGAGGGCATTTCCAAAAGCCTCCTCAGTAAATGAGAGTAAAGATAGAACCATTAGGCAAAAAATTGGGTCATTTTTAAAATTGTGATGTATGTGTATATATATTCTTATGCATTTAAAGAGACTGAGTGTTGGCAGAAAGGGCAAATTCCTGGTTCATTTAGTATGGCTTTTATTATTTCTGTTCTAAGATTCTTTGAAATAGTTTTAATGGTACAGTCATAAGATAAGTTCAGTGATAAGAATTGGAACAAAGTTGATGATGGTAACAATTTTGCACAATCAATGCGAAGGCACACCTGGGGAGCTCACTACTAGAGAATAAATCTGGCTGTATAAGAAAAAACACAAGACACTGCAGGAAAATCCTGCAAGAAAAAGATAATTCATTTTATGAAACTGGCAGTGAAGATCTACCGGTTGCGTGTTTAGTGTCTCATAATGCATAGTGACACCTCAATTTCACCAAAAATCTGCACGATTGTCAATATAAAGAAGCAGAGCAACGACGAGGTAAGCAGCAGCCAAAGGGGTAGGTTATGTGCTCACAAAGCAAAGAAATCTTGCTTTGCTGTGTCCTGGGCAGGCAGTAGAGACATGCAGTGGCATAAAGTGTTTTTTGATTGTTTTTAATTTTGTAACCCTTTGTATTTTCTGCTGTCTTTTGGAAAAACCCTCAAATACTATGAAAAAAGGGAGTGAAAAATAAATAAATATCAAAATGAAACCCAAAATAGACTATGGACACAGCAGTTCTGAGAAAGATAATAGAAAATAATAACAAAAAAATAACCAAGAAGAATTGCACCCCATGGAAATTTCAACTTTGGTTTTCAGATGAAAGAAGTCTACAAGTAGGCATCCAAACAAAACAAATCTTATAAAGTTCACTAAGTGTGATGAAGGAGTTCATGTTATTAGCTGGTATGAGTGCCTATTTTTAGTTTATGTCAGTATAACTAATTTCACCACTGTGTTTGAAGTATGATCTTTTGAACCTAGCCCCAGAAGAAGTGTGCTTTGTTAGCAGAACTATAATGCACTAGATACAGAGCATCTTCTATAGACACATTAAATGGGCCCTAAAACAAATGTAGTAAGGTAACCTCAATTGGTTCTAGGTAAAGCAATCAGGAAACATGTAGATAAATTAAAAGCAGGACAGTTTCTACAAAAAGTTCTTGAGGAAGGAATGTGTTTCTATGTTCCCCACTTCTGCGCTCTTAATGTTTTACAGCTCTTTACGCTCCACAGGCTGCAGGAAAACTCAAGAGACCTCCTTGTTTCCTTGGAAAGGAGAGCAATATTGTACTTGCATGGAACAGCTATGCCTAAAGATAGCTGTCATTGAAAGATATGTATTAAAACATACAAAGACTATGTCAGATGTATAGTCTATATAAGTACTAAAAGGACTGATAAACTTTAGGCTCCCCACGTGGGACGGAGGGGAAGAAGTTCTGAAATTCTCTCAAAGTTTACTGAGTGAATAAAACCTCATATAAACTGGGTCAGGAAACACATACAACACTGGCCAAAATTCATATTTTCCCAGTGTTTGTTTCCCCCCTGGCATACCCCCACATCCCTAGTGCATATGCCTTAGTTTCTGTATGGTACCTTGTAAATTGCTGGCCTTTTTCTAAAACTGGTAGCTCACTCTTGAAAATACAATCAGTGTGTTAACCAAGGGTTTCCTGTAGCTCCCTAATGGGAATAATTCCTTTTGCTTGTTTTCTAGCAGCTTGAAGTATAATTAATACAGTATTATTTAACAAATTAATCACAAAACACTTCATACCACAAGCATTTACAAGTGAAATATCTAAGTTACAAAATAGTTCACAGATAATCACCTATTTTATAACCACAAATATTTAGCAGTTACTCTTGACTTTCATGGTGAGTGTATGTATCGGTGAGAAGAGACAATCTTTGCGATGAGAAGAACAATATTCTGCCCCCAAAAGTACATGAAAAGGTGAGTTGACACCTGGATTCTCTAGAAAAGTGTTCAAATTATCCCTATATGTCCTCTTCATAGCATTGCTAAGAGGGTTAAAATCCTGATTATGAAGAATGTAGGAGCAGTTGGGAGCACAGGACTTCTTGCTACTCACTTTTCAGATTGTTATTCATTCTGTTGTATAAATACTATTGTCTGAACCATAGACTGGAAGACAAGGAACTTTATCAAAGAGTGAGTAAAGATTTATTCTTCATGTCAGAAACAATTCTGGAGTTCTAAAATGTTGGCACAATGCCATCAATAAACCATATAATATGCAAAGTGCCATCTACAATGTGAAATTCCATTGCTTATAGTATTTTAAAATAAACTTTAGTATTGAGTACACCCAAGACTGTGGGTTCTGCTAAATTACACCAAACATACCTCGGACTTAATACTGAACCTGAATATCCTAATTGCTCATTAATCTGCAATACAGATATTAAATAAAACCTGTCATGTCATATGTGACAATTTCTTCTAGGTATGAAGTCTCCTTTTTCTCTAATAGACACCCCACCATTTATTACAATTTGCATAAGTTGTTTTCGTGGTGATACAACAATAAGTCTCAATAATAAAATCTACTCACAATAAAAAACAGAACAAAACAAAACAGATCAGTCACTAGCCAATTCACATTTATTGTTACTATTTCTGGTCTCTCTCCTCTCCTCTCCTTTCTCACTCTTTTTTCTCCATTGAAAGGACTTCTTAAAGTTTAGGAAAGTGTTTTGGACTAAATAGCAGTGAACGCAAATGTCCTGGGATGCTTTGAAAACTGCTAGAAGTGATGAACTTTCACTCACCCCAAGGAGATATCACTTTGGTCCTGGAGCACCTAGACCTTATGATCCCATTGCTTTATTCCACTTGAAAGGCACATCCACCCCTACCCTTCAGCTTCTGTGTATATATTACTTGGAAAGTACAGGTTAGCACTCACAGGATCCAGAAAAGTCAAGAAAGGCAATTGGTGGAACTCTAAATAAGAGAAGCACCATTGTCACAGTGTCACCATTACCCCTCCTTCTGGTGTCCACTTTGGATCCACAGCCTGTTTTGGCACCAGAGACAATCTTGGGGGATCCATGCAGGCAGCACAGCTGACAGCTGAGTTCCCAGCAGGTAGGTCTCTCATCATCGCTCCTGCGTAGGCTCAGTCCTCCTATCCTCTTCATTTCCTACGTGCCTCTACTCCTCCCACACTGCTCCACCCGTACACTTTGCCGTCTTTGCCCTATTATTTTCCAGACAGGATCTCTGCCCAAGGAGGCAAAGTAGATAACTGATGTTACTAAAAAAAAAAAAAAAATCTTGTCATTTCACACAATGACCCTCTTGTGTGGTCTGATACAAGGAAAAAATGTTGGCCTCAGTTGTGGAAACAACTGGCTATAGTCAATTCAAAAGGCCCACATACTTTAACAGATATCAGAAGCGCCATTTTTACAGAAAGCAAACAAATCTTTATAAAGTGCTTTCAGATATACACAATCATGGTCAGCTCTCAGGGTAACATTACTTAGATGCCGTGTTCACACAGTCACACTGTGCTCATTCAAGATGAAATGCCCATCTATGTTAGACAAGACCCAACTCCTGTGAAACAGAAAGACTGTAGGATACTGCTCAACAGGAGCACTTGAAAGTCCAACTGCTGTCCTGAGAAGGAATGGGATGAGAGGAATGTGCTATGGGACTTCTGCTGAAGGAACTCCCCCTTGAAATAGAGGACTGAAGGTCTGAACAAGGAATTGCATGTACTGAAAGTAAACAGGAAAAAAAGTGGTGTTCAGAAAAAATTAGCTTTTCCACCAATGTTAAAAGTTAAGCTTTTCTTTTTAAGATTTTCTTTGATCCTGTGTTTTCCCTGCTTTAAAGCCTCAAAGGTCTGTCTTGGTTCATAGCAGTAGGCTTGGGAAGAGATAATAGCAAATAAGAAACAAATATCTATCTCCCTTGTATCCCCAGCTGCATTAGTATCTGAACGGTTCGCTATCTGAAATACATTTGTCAAAGACCTTATCAATGACAGATCAAGGAATTCATTGTGAATTTTCAAGGCTGTAGACTGTCTGGCTGATAGTCCACAGCAATAAGGAACAGAGCAGATAAGATTGTGCAAAAGTCTGTGATACATACCAAGGTAATTCCGGATCAGAGATGCGTGCTAGATCATGTGAAAAATCTCCTCTGACCTTGGAGAGGTGGGGACACGTCTAGTATTCAGTCAAGTTTCAGCACGGGGCCCTAAGGAAAATAAATGATGAACAAGTACCGGTTGCAAACTTCAAACCAGACCATCTGAAAAGCATCTGGTTTTAGGCTGCATAATCACATCCATCAACCAGCAGAGGTTTTATTTAAGCCTCACTTTAAAGGAAAATTCTGAAAAGTTAGCAGCTAGCAAAAGCCCACAATCTCTTAGAAATATCATCTGCACAAGAAAGAAGTTTAAATAACATCCGCATATTCACTGTGTAGACACTGCAGATCACTGAATAGAAATTTTGATGATAATAAATGATTGGCCATTGCTAGAAAAGCAATCTGGTAACCATCCATGCTCTGTTTACATAGTACATATACCACGGTGTGATCTGACCACCGAAGCCATCTGTATCCTCTCTCTAGACACAGACTGTCTAGGGTTGCTATTTCTGACTATAACGGGCATTTGTTGATGAGTACATACAGAAGCATTGGCAACGGTTAATTCAAATAGGGAAGCAGAAACTGGTATCTGAGTTTAAATTCAAAAATACCAAATTTCTATATCTGACATACATACATAAAACAGAACTAAAAAAACGCTTCCATTTTGGATTTCAGTCTTTCGAATTGCTATAAATCTTGCTTGTCAAATTTGCATCTGTGTAAACAGGTCATATGTGCACGAATATGAAGGTCTTCCTGCATCTCTGCCTAACTGCAGGCTCTTGCATTAATTCAGCACCTGTTGCCAGCACTCATGTGAGGGAGCAGCAGGAGCTGCTCCATGAGGGGGATGAGCTGGCAGCAGAGGGTGGCCCCAGGGCAGGCAGTGTCCTCTCCAGTGGAACACAGCAGCCAAACAGGGCCAGGGTGGTGAGAGACACAGCCTCTCTCTGTGGTCCCAGGAAGGGTGATAGACGAGCCAGGTCCCAGCCAGGAAGACCAGGCAAGAATAAAAGGAGACAGGCCTGAACTGAAGCAGGACTGAAGTCAAGGTTGCCTACACCCCGGACCTAGGATAGCTCCCAAAGGAGCAGTCAGTGAGTCAGGCCAGCAAAGGCAGAGCCAAGCACAAATACCTCTGCGTCATGGTTTGGCCCCTGCCAGCAACAAAAAACCAGGCGGCAGGTCTATTGCCCCTCCCCCCTGGTGGCATGGGGAGGAGAATGGGAAGAAAAAGGCAAAGCCCATGGGTCGGGATAAGGACAGTTTAACAGAAGAGCAAAGGAAGCAAATCACAACAATATGGATAAGAAGAATATACAAGAAACCCAAGGGAGCAACTCTCACCGCCTGATGCCCAGCACGCTCCCAAGTAGCTATTAACCTGTCCTCGGCCAGCTCCCCCACTCAGCACTGCACATGATGGCACGTGATGCCGAATACTGCATTTGTTGGGCCAGTTTGGGTCAGCCGGCCTGCCGTGTTCCTTCCTGGCTTCTCGTGAAAATTAACCCTATCCCAGCCAAACCCAGGACACTTTGAAACACAGCTGAGGCAAGGTTGAGGTGCCCAGTCTGGACTAAAACAGAGACCCCAGATCACTGCGCAGAAACCTGTGGGGATGTGCCGGGTGATACCACTCAGGACCTCCTGGTGTGCTCAGAGCTGTCACAGACTGTGAGTTTGCCTCTTCATCCAGCATATTCTCACATTACTAGTTGTGCAGTAACAGCGAAAGATATTTCTCCTGCACACATAAAAATTGTTGATTGGGGTAATTGGACCCGCCTGATCAGTCTCACCTGGACCCCCCACCCAAGCGCTGTCTGCCCATTGCTCCAGAGCTCCATTTACGCTCAAACCTGATGGATTTTCCCCACCCTGGTCTGGATTGGGCACTGTGCTCTGGTCAGAGTAGTCGCTGTTTCTGCGTTGTTGTGAACTCCAGGAGCAGCCCTTTCTTGCTCATGGACACAAAACCACAGTGGTCTGCAGCATCATGTGTCAGACGGAGTGCTCTGGATGTCTCGTTGCTAAGAAATAAAAGAGTAGAGCTGAACTGGACACCAAGATCTTAGCTAGTAGGGGCACTGAAGGTTAGAGAAGCTTGTTAGAGAATCCACTCACACAGTTTACATCTACAATAATTAGCCCAGGAAAAGCAGAAGTCGTGTTATTCATCAGTTCCACAAAAGGATCCAAATGAAAAAATCTTGGCTGGCTACAGATTTACACTATTCGCCACAGTTTAAATTTTTTGTGGCCCTCGGTTTTGTTAATGAACTAATCACGGAGTTCATTGAGTACTCCAGAGTTTTTCAGACAATGACTTATGTAATGGTAAAATCTTTCATCAGTTCATATGTTTTTATAAAACAGAACCGTTAAAGACTGAAAAAGATCAATTAGATTAGTTAAACACATATTCAGAGACATTGTGTAAAATATGTATAATTTTTATGTACAAAGTGCTGGTTTCATATATAGTTTGTGTATGCTATCCATATAACATATTCAGTATCTCTAGTTACGATCTCACTCTTGAAAGTGTTCAGATATTTTCATTAGTATGCTTCAGCTGACCATAGCACTTCTGCTTTTCAAGAATGATGAGTTTTAGCAGACTATTTCCTTTGCCTCCTGTCAAAGTATCTGTATTCTTAAACTCATCATGGGTATTTGGCTTCATAAAACTGTGAGAAAGGTTTATTTTCTCTGGGATTCACGCGGAGAATGCCTTGGTGAGGCACGTTCGTATTCGTGCGCAACATTGATTTCTAACATGTATTTTTGTCTTAGAACTAAATTTATGTGGGAATTAATTTGTTGTTCAGTTTTTATTTTGTTGCCAGGTATCCAAAATAATTATTGAAGGAAGAAAGACTGTTAGTATTGCAATTCATTACCAGCTGAGTTTCATGTTCTCTATGCAAAATATTAAACAGGTACCATTATAAAATGGACCTTAGGAAGACAAAAGGAGCCAAAATGAGTATCAGGTACTTACCTTAATTCTATTTCTTTTGAAAAGACTTTAGCTAAATTAACTAGTTGCACACTGCTTCTTAAACACACAGCTGTTTTCTGTATACCTACAGAACTACAGAATTTCGGAGTACACCATTAGTAAATAATTGGTTCCACAGGTAGAACCATGATTCTTTTTTAAAATTACATTTTCACTGACACCATATATTCATCATCCTTGGAAAAAAGAATACAGAGGGACTTCAACATGTCTTCACTAAAGTTATTACAGATGTACATTTTCCCTGCATGTCAGCTATGAACTTCACTTGCGCATGCCTATCAATTCTGAATCTTTAGCAACTGTGCTAAAAAGGTAATTAAGGGTTGGCTTTATACAGCAAGGGAGATTAATGTGGTATATAGTACACATTCTTATCTGTTGGAAGCAGAATGAAGCTTTCTGTGACATGACAGGATATGTCATTGTCAGCAGAAACAAAATATTTGCATGTGAGAAAATGGTTAGGAAGTGGTTCCCTAATATCTGCACATTCCTGCTTCTTGAGATTTTCATTTGTTTCATTCCAGTTCTAGTGTCTTTTAAAAAACATTGGTGGTTTCTTAAATATGGGAAGACACTAAACATACTACACCTGAAATACAATGCTGTGTAATGCCCAGTACAGAAAGACGAAATGAGAGCAGAATAGTACAGATCTCCTGTATCACCCAATTTTTGTTTTCTCAAAAGATATTTTGGCCAAATGCTCTCCTCCCACTGTAGAGTTAAACTAATAACACTTTGAATTTAGGGATCAAAAAGTACTTAACAAAATATAATTATTCTTTTTTTGATGGCTGGCATAATTGAACCTGGAGGAATCTTTCTGAAAAACTGGAGGTCTAAAAGCTGGACTCTGTCAGAACAAACTTCTGTTCCCTGGGCTGCCATAGACTCCTATGCAACACCCTATAAATTAATGAAGCTAAACTCTCAGAGATAGCAGTTTAGTTACTTCCATACTGTGTCCCATTTCAAACCCCGAAAATGGATTTATCTAACTAAATGAAGTTGTTGTCTAGATCTCTTTTTTTAGAGCAGTTCCACCCTCACTCCCCTCCAAGTGCATATCTGAAATAATTCACACAAATTTCAGCCTAAAACTACTTTTTTCTTTCCACTGCCTGTAAAGAAAGTCTAGGATGATTTCCACAGATGTAGGAGTATGTAGTATAGGTATTAGAGTGGAATGTTAGAAGGTAGTATGGTACAGTAGGAGATTTGTGGAGTGAAACACGTGACTTTGAGGAACAGATTGTTCTCTCTGTGTGTTTGGGAGATTTTATTTTAGCTTGGTCCTAGTCTGATTGCTGGGAACGTACATTAGCACGTCTACCACCAGCAGGTATAGTGCATTAGGTGCATTTCTGTAATAATGTTTTGGTTTTCCTTAAGAAGGCCATTTCTGTGCTCTAAGGCTGCTCTGTGATACGAACTGATGCTCATTAAAATCTGGATGACTGGGACACTTGCTTCAAATGGGTACTAAATGATCTGAACTAAAATACTAGTGTGGGTGTTCCCACAGATGTCCAAGGCAGATGAGTTTTCTCCCATTTGTACAGGCATAGCATCAGACATTGTTTTTCTAGCAGGCCACAAAGTAGTCAAAATTCTGCTCTAGGGAAATGTTACCTGCAGGCACAGGTAGATTAAATATCAATGCCTTTACAAGACTTTTAGTTTTCTGAACAATTACCTTTAATTAAGTACTACAGTCTCCATGTTCCTGTATGATAGGAGCCAAACTCTTAAAAAACACCCCCCAAACCAGCCTCTTATCTCTTTCATACTAACAGTTTCTTCAGCTTGGGAGAATAAGATAACCAAGAAGAGGTGAGCCTCTCATCTTTGTGAAAGAAGTTCTAAAAACCTACTCTTCCAATATTATCCAACTACTTTCTTATTAATTTTCCTAGCTTTATTTTCTTGTTTCCTGCATTTTAGAAATGAACATTTGTTCATTTATATTAAATGGCTTCTTTTTGCCATCACTCCCATGGTACATTATTAGAATGCCCTAATGGTATTACACTATACTATGCTATGCTATGCTATGCTATGCTATGCTATGCTATGCTATGCTAT